>Ga0180217_1000304_pt1 | contig 88620 bp, 82 predicted proteins | sample eDN3rd37CBELigOP_FD_128521 | JGI IMG/M metagenome (GOLD analysis project Ga0180217, IMG submission 128521) | Enriched Organic Plus compost microbial communities from Emeryville, California, USA - eDNA 3rd pass 37_C BE-Lig OP (version 2) (version 2) ...
AAGGCGCGTTAGCGTGAATCACGAAGACCTCCGTGGAGCGGATGTGAGGGTGGTACCCACATCGTTCCCGGAGGTCTTCGCCTACCTCAGCCGTTCACAACGTGTCGGGGAAGAACAGCTAGCCGACCCGCGCCCACCCCGTCCAACCCGTGTGCGAGAGGGCGACCGCGGTGCCGCGCGGGTCAGGACACCCGGCTGACGAGGTGCTCGGCCACCCGCTCGCCGAGCTGGCGCGCGAGCTCGCGGCTCAGATGGATCCCATCGGTCGTGGTCCCCGGACGGAACGTCCCGTCCGCCATCCGCACCCCGGTGAAGCCGTCGAGGAAGTCCCACCCGCGCTCCCCCGCGAGCAGCGCGAGCCGCGCGTTGAACTCGGTCGCCGCGGCCGCGAGGACGTCGTCCCGCGGCGGGATCGCGAGGACCGTGACCCGCCTCGCGGCGATCCGGTCCACGATGACGTCGAGCGCGCGCTCGGTGACCGCGAACTCGAGCCCATACGTCAGGTCGTTCGTCCCCGTCATCACGACGAGCTCGTCCGGGCCGCCGAGCGCGGGCACCGACGAGAGCGCGACCGCCTGATCGACCGAGGTGGAGCCGGCGAGCGCCCACCCGCCCGCGAACTCGAGCGTCGGCTCCGCCAGGAGCGCGTGCACCCAGCTGCCCTCCCCGATGCGGCCGCCCGCGAAGTCCGGGGAGTCGGCCTCGGTGTTCGAGTCGCCCACGACGGCGACCGTGCGACGGTGCGACGATTCCGAGGTTTCCGACATGGCGAGACGACCCTCCATCGCGAATGAGACCAGCCAGACGCCGAATCCCGCGACCACGACCGCGACGGCGCCGAGCGCGAGCCACAGCACCGGTCGATGACGCGCGGAATCCACAGCACGCAACCTAGCCGAAGCGCGCAGATGCGGCGCGAGGAGGCCTCCTCAGTGCGACAGCGACCCGGCACGTTGGTGGAGATGGGGGGAATCGAACCCCCGTCCACTGCTGAAGTCCGATGCCTTCTCCGGGCGCAGCTCACGAATCGTTCTGCTCGGCCGCCGCGCTTTGCGTGAGCTCATACGCGGACCAGCCCAGTCTCAGTGAAAGTCCCGCGGCACCCTGAGGCGCGATGTCGCAGCAAGCCTCCTCGATGACGCCACACACCCGGTAGGAGGCATTCCGGGGGTGACGGACTTTATGGGCTCAGGCCGAAATCAGGCGGCGAGAGCGAAGTCAGCGCGCTTGGAATTCGCACTTATTGTTCGGCGCCATCATTTACGAGATAAGACGCCATCCTCGGCCCGCTTCTCACCGTCGATCAAGCAATGTCGAAACCGATCATCCCCGTGACTGGTGCAGCGAGTCGCTGTCGCACTGTGGAGTTGTCGAGTTGCATGCCCCCGATGGGACCCTTCCATTCTACCCACCGATTCCGCAGCTCGCCACCGTCGACGGGCCTGGGCACACGGCCTAGCGGTGGGGCTGGGCTCCCGGCCGCTCGATGCGCTCGAAGCCGCTGACGAGCGTGTCGAGCCCGAACTCGAAGTCCCGCTCCGCCTCGGTGTCGATCTCGCCGAGCCGACGGTCGCGGTTGCGCTCCGCGAGGATCGCCCCGTTCGTGTACATCTCCATCGTCCGCACGATCCGGGCAGCCGTGTCCTCGTCGAAGCCGCTCCCCATGAGGTAGCCAACGATCCGCTCCGACGCCTGCGTCGCCCGACGCTGGGACTCTGCGGTCGCCAGGTCGAGCCGGACGACGAGCAGGTCCGCGAAGGTGTCGTGCTCGCGGTAGAGCTTCCGCATCGCCGTGAAGTAGTCGCGCAGGTATGCGTGCCACGACGGCGAGGTCCCCACGGCGGGCAGGAGCTGCGCCCTCGCGGAGATCGCCTCCTCGACCATCGCCGACAGCAGGTCGTCCCTCCGCCGGAAGTGCCAGTACAGGCTCGTCACCGGCAGGTCGAGCTCGCGGGCGAGCTCGGGCATGCTGAGCGCGTCGAGGCCGACCCGGTCCGCGAGTGCGAAGGCCGCCTCGAGGATCTCCGCCGGGGTGATCGAGCCTCGGCTGCGCCGAGAGCGCGTGTCACCCTGGGCCGCTGCCGCCTCGTCGCTCCCCCGCACGGTCCCCCGCTCCTGAGCTGCTATCTCCCGACCTTCCCGAACACCGCTGCGATCGGGCGCAGGATGATCGGCTGGACCGCGACGACCGCTGCGGCGCAGATGACGAGCGCTCCCGCGAAGAACGCGACGCCCCACCAGCTCGTCTGGTCGTTCGATGCCGCGAACATGTGGTTGAGGTTCTGCTGGAAGCCCGTCGCGAAGACGAGGATGACGTGCACGATCGTGAAGAGCACGAAGAGCAGCATCACCGGGAAGTGGATCGCTCGCGCCCACTCGACCTTGTAGATCGAGTTGATCTTGGCCTCGGCGGGCCAGAACTCGGCCATGCGCAGACCCGTGAGGATCGCGAGCGGCGCGAGGATGAAGACGACGCCGAAGTAGCTGAGCTGCTGGAGCGCGTTGTAGTTGTACCAGCCGTCCTCGACGGGCCAGTTGAACGAGGCGTACTGCAGGCCCGCCGACAGGGCGTTCGGGAAGACATCCCACGAGGTGGGGACGATCCGCGCCCACTGGCCGGTCGCGAAGAGCACGATGATGAAGACCGCGCCGTTGACGACCCACAGCACGTCGACCGCGTTGTGCAGCCACAGGTGGATCGAGATCTTCCGCGGCGCCGCCTTGGTCCGGATGACGCCCTTGTTGGTGCGGGTCCAGAATGCCGGGGGTCGCTTCGTCGTGCGCACGAGCCATCCCGAGCGCACGATCAGCACCATGAAGAAGATGTTGAGGAAGTGCTGCCACGCGAGCCACGCGGGGATGCCGACGGGCGCCCACTCGGGCAGCGGCGCATCACCCGGGTACTGCTCCATCCACTCCTGGACGGCGGGCAGCATCCTCAGCCACTGAGCGAGGAAGACGATCCCGATCGCGAGCACGATGAGGATCGGCACGATCCACACGAGCTTGAACCAGCGGCTCGCGCGGAATGCCGCGAGCGCTCCCGATTTCTTTGTCCCGGCCATCGACGTCGCCCTACTTCTTGAGGGCGTCGATGATCTGCGGCACGACCTCGAAGAGGTCGCCCACGACACCGAGGTCGGCGATCTCGAAGAGCGGCGCGTCGGCGTCCTTGTTGATCGCGATGATCGTCTTGGCCGTCTGCATGCCCGCGCGGTGCTGGATCGCACCGGAGATGCCGAGTGCGATGTAGACGTCGGGGCTCACGGTGACACCGGTCTGGCCGACCTGGTACGACTGCGGGACGTAGCCGGCGTCGACCGCGGCGCGGCTCGCGCCGACGGCGGCGCCGAGCGCATCCGCGAGCTGTTCGACGATCGCGAAGTTCTCCTTGGATCCGACACCGCGTCCACCGGAGACCACGATGCGCGCGGTCTTGAGATCGGGGCGCGAGGAGTCGACGACCGCGGGCTCGATCGATTCGACCGTCGCCTCGGGGCTCGCGTCGGCGACGGGCGCGAGCTCGGTCGGCGTCGGGGCCTCGCCCGCGGCGAAGGCGCCCTCGCGGACGGTGATGACCGGGTTCGCGCCGACGGCTGCGGAGGTCGTGGTGAAGTTGCCGCCGAAGACCGAGTGGGTCGCGACGACGCGGTCGCCGTCGACGCCGAGGTCGACGGCGTCGACGAGCACGGGGACGCCGAGTCGAGCGGCGACGCGGCCGGCGATCTCGCGGCCGAGGATCGTGTTGGGCAGGAGGGTCGCGATGGGCGCCTGCTCGGCGACCGCTACGGCGAGCGCCGCGGCGGCCGAGGCGGGACCGCCCGCGGCCGTGACCGCGACGGGGGTGCCGATGCCGCTCGCGGCGGCGAGGAGCTCGGCGGCCGAGGCAGCCAGGCTGCCGTCGGTGTTCTTCTCGACGTAGAAGAGGACGTTGGCCATGGTCAGATCGCCTTCCGCTCGCGGAGGAACGCGACGATCTTGGCGCCGGCGTCCCCCTCATCCGTGATGACCGAGCCCGCGGCGCGCGCCGGACGCTCGGAGACCGAGAGCACCTCGGAGGTGACCGTGGTCTCCGTCAGGCCCAGGTCGGCCTGCGTGAGTGCGTCGAGCGGCTTGCGCTTGGCGGTCATGATGCCTTTGAAGTTCGGGAATCGCGCCTCGGCTGACTTCTCCGTGATGGTGATCACGGCCGGGAGCGGCGAGGAGAGCGTCGCGGTCGGGGTCGACTGCACGCCGCGGACGGAGGTCGAGGTGAGCTCGACGGAGGAGAGGCTGCCGACGAGCGGGAGCCCGAGGAGCTCGGCGACCATCGCTGGGACGACACCGCTGCGACCGTCCGTCGACTCGTTGCCGGCGATGATCGCGTCGAAGGTCTCTCGACGCGCGACCGCGGCGAGCGTCTGCGCGGTGCGGAGCACGTCGGAGCCGGCGAGCGCGTCGTCGACGACGTGGATGGCACGGTCGGCGCCCATGCTGAGGCACTTGCGCAGCGCGTCCTTCGCGGAGGCCGGGCCGAGCGTCGCGACGACGACCTCGGTGCTCTTGTCCTCGTCCTTGATCTGCAGGGCGACCTCGAGCGCGCGCTCGTCGATCTCGTCGACGACCTGCTCTCCGCTGTCTCGGTCGAGGTAGCCGGTCTCGAGGTCGAGACGGCGCTCTCCGTAGGTGTCGGGGACTTCCTTCACCAGGACGAGGATCTTCATGCGTGCTCCTTCTCGCGGGCGCGCAGACTGCGCGACAGCACCTTATCGAAATCGTTACCGTAATGCCAACGGTAAGGGTCACCTGCCCGTGAGCGAGACTCGCATCGAGCGCGCGCCGAAGGAGCTCCGCGGCGGCAACAGCGCGTTCACCGCGGGTGCCATGCGCGTCGCCTACAACGGCGCAGACGACCTCGTCGAGCTCATGCCCGACCTCTCCGAGGAAGAGCTCGCGATTACCGACTTCGGCTCCTACACCGAGGACCAGTTCTTCGACGACATCTCGCGCGTCACCGAGCACCGCGCGGACCCCGACCTCGCCGACGTCCTCGTCTCCGAGAGCATGCCCACGCTCCGCTGGATGCGCGACCACGGTATCGGCTTCCTCCCCATCTACGGGCGCCAGGCGTTCAAGGTCAACGGTCGCTTCACCTTCTGGGGCGGTCTCACGGTCGAGACTCGCGGCGGCGGCCCCGGCCTCGTCGACTCGCTCGTCGCCGAGGCTGGCCGCATGGGCATCGAGATCCGCTACGAGACCGAGGCGATCGGGCTCATCCGTGGCGACAGCGGCATCGAGGCAGTCCGCGTCCGGAACGCCGAGGGCCGCGAAGAGGTCCTCCCCGCGTCGGCTGTCGTCCTCGCCGCCGGCGGCTTCCAGGCCAACCCCGAATGGCGCACGCGCTACCTCGGCCCCGGCTGGGAACTCGCCAAGGTCCGCGGCACCCGGTTCAACACGGGTGCCGGCATCCAGATGGGTCTCGAGGTCGGCGCCGCGCCCGCAGGCAACTGGTCCGGCTGCCACGCAGTCGGCTGGGAGCGCAACGCGCCCGAGTTCGGCGACCTCGCCGTCGGCGACGGCTTCCAGAAGCACAGCTACCCGTTCGGCATCATGGTCAACGCCGACGGCAAGCGCTTCGTCGACGAGGGTGCGGACTTCCGCAACTACACCTAGGCGAAGTACGGCCGCGTGATCCTGAACCAGCCGCACCAGTTCGCGTGGCAGATCTTCGACCAGAAGGTCACGCACCCGCTCCGCGACGAGTACCGCATCAAGCAGGTCACGAAGGTCACCGCGAACACGATCGAGGAGCTCGCGCACAAGCTCGAGGGTGTCAACGCCGAGGCGTTCATCGCCGAGATCGAGCAGTACAACGCCGCGGTCCGCAAGGACATCGAGTTCAACCCGAACATCAAGGACGGTCGCCGCACCGAGGGCCTCGCGATCGACAAGACCAACTGGGCCAACACGATCGAGGACGGCCCCTTCGAGGCCTACCAGGTCACCTGCGGCATCACCTTCACGTTCGGCGGCCTCCGCATCAACACGGACGCCGAGGTGCTCGACCAGTCCGGCAAGCACATCCCGGGGCTCTACGCCTGCGGTGAGATGGCCGGCGGCCTATTCTACTTCAACTACCCGGGTGGCTCCGGCCTGACCTATGGCTCGGTCTTCGGTCGTCGCGCTGGTCGCGGCGCCGCAGCACGGGCGGCGTCGGTCTCGAAGGCCTGAGGCCCGACCGATCGCCTGCGACGCGGTCGGCTCCCATCGATGCAGCACGGGGGGTGGTGCAGGGAGCCGACCGCGTCGTGGCGTCTCCGGCGCGCGACCGGGTCGCGGCAGGGCCTGGCAGACGAGGATGCATCGCACGCGCGACTGAGCGGGCGGAATGCCGTCGCGCACCCGGTCTCGGGGACGTCCGCCCAGCGTCCGTCAGCGTCGAGATACCGACTACTCCCCCATGCGGTTGCGGGTGCGCATGGCGCGCTCCGCCTCGCGCCGGTCCTCGCGCTCGCGGATCGCCTGGCGCTTGTCGTACGCCTTCTTGCCCTTCGCGAGGGCCAGCTCGACCTTCGCGCGGCCGTCGGAGAAGTAGATCGAGAGCGGGACGAGCGTGTAGCCGCCCTCCTTGACCTTGTTCGCGAGCTTCAGGATCTGCGCCTTGTGCAGGAGCAGCTTGCGCTTGCGACGAGCCGAGTGGTTCGTCCAGGAGCCTGCGCCGTACTCGGGGATGAACACCGCGTCGAGCCAGGCCTCGCCGTTCTCGATGAAGCCGTAGCCGTCGGTCAGGTTCGCGCGGCCCTCACGCAGCGACTTCACCTCGGTGCCCACGAGGACGAGGCCAGCCTCGACCGTGTCCTCGATGTGGTAGTCGTGGCGGGCCTTGCGATTCGTCGCGACGGCTTTGCGACCGCGCTCCCTGGGCATTCCGGCTCCTCGTGATGTACGCCCCTCGATGGGCGGCCGACCAGTCTACCGTGGCCCGGGCTCAGACGCGGAGGTAGCGCTTGATCGCGACGGAGGCGCTGATCGCGGCGAGGAGCACGCCGATGCCGACGAGCACCGGCACGACGGCGACCGCATCCCACACCCCCACCAGCAGGCCCGTGCCGCCCAGCTCGGCGCCGAGCGAGCCCTTCACGAAGAACTGCACGATCGCGATGAGCGCACCGCCCGCGAGGAGCGAGCCGATGAGCGATGCGATGACGCCCTCGAGGACGAAGGGGGTCTCGATGAAGCTGTTGGAGGCGCCGACGAGCCGCATGATGCCGAGCTCTCGCCTGCGCGAGAAGGCCGACAGCCGGATCGTGGTGCCGATGAGGAGCACCGCGGCGACGAGCATGAGGACCGCCACGCCGATCGCGGCGGCCGACGCGGCGTTGAGCATGCCGAAGATCGGCTCGAGGAACTTGCGCGTGTCATCGACCGCGAAGACGCCGTCGAACCCGGAGATCGACTCGACCACGACATCCGCCTCCGCCGGATCGTCGAGCGTCACGCGCACGCTCGCGCCGATGAGATCCGGGGTGAGGAAGCTCACGACCGGGTTGTCGCCGAGCACCTCCTTCGTGTTCTGCAGCACCTGCACCGAGGTCAGGTACTCCGCGCTCTCCACATAGGCGTCGAGCGGCGGCGTCGCCAGCTTGGTGCGGACCGCGGCGATCTGCTCATCCGTCGCCGCCTCGCCGATGCAGTTGCCGCCCTCGTCGATCGACGAGCAGAAGGTGATCACGACCTGCGCCCGGTCATCCCAGTAGTCGCGCATCGCATTGATCTGCCCCTGGAGGAGCATCGCGACGCCCACGAACGTGAGCGAGATGAAGGTCACGAGCACGACGGACACGACCATCGACGCGTTCTTGCTGAGGCCCGCGAAGGCCTCCTTCAGCACGAGCCCGACCCTCACGACGCCCCCAGCCCGCCGAGCTCGGGGAGGATCGGGAGCGCCTGGGTGACATACCCGCCCTGGCGCTCGTCACGCACGATCCGGCCCGTCATGAGCTCGATCACGCGACGCTGCATGCGATCGACGACATCCTGCGCATGCGTCGCCATGACGATCGTCGTCCCGCCGAGGTTGATGCGCTCGAGCAGCGCCATGATGCCCTGCGCGGTCTCCGGGTCGAGGTTGCCGGTGGGCTCGTCGGCGAGGAGGATCGCCGGCTTGTTGACGACCGCGCGCGCGATCGCGACACGCTGCTGCTCGCCACCGGACAGCTCATGCGGCATGCGGTTGGCCTTGCCGGCGAGGCCGACCATCTTGAGCGCGTCCGGGACGGCCTCCTGGATGAAGCCGCGGGACTTGCCGATGACCTGGAGGGTGAAGGCGACATTGTCGTAGACGGTGCGTCCCGGCAGCAGCCGGAAGTCCTGGAAGACGACCCCGATGCTGCGGCGGAAGTACGGGACCTTGCGGTTCGGGAGCGCCGAGAGCTTCTTGCCGAGGACATAGATCTGCCCGCGCGTCGGCTTCTCCTCTTTCAGGATGAGCCGCAGCATGCTCGACTTGCCGGACCCGGACGCTCCGACGAGGAAGACGAACTCCCCCTTCTGGATCTCCACCGAGACGTCGCCGAGGGCGGGTCTGGTCGTCCCTGGGTAGGACTTCGTGACGTTTTCGAACCGGATCATGGCGCAAGCCAGCCTAGGAAGGCCGCGGCGGGGCGCCGGGCGCGACTCGCTGGAGCGCCGAGACTCTCAGGAGTCGGATAGCCCAGGCTGCGCATCACCGCCGCCGAACCGCGGTCGGCGCCGGGTGATTCAGTCCTCGACCTTGCGCTTGCGCCACTTGATGCCGGCGCTGATGAACCCGTCGATGTCGCCGTCGAAGACATCGTCCGGCTTCGCCACCTCGTAGTTGGTGCGGAGGTCCTTGACCATCTGGTACGGGGCCAGCACGTAGGAGCGCATCTGGTCGCCCCAGCTCGCGGTGATGTTTCCGGCGAGTTCCTTCTTGAGCTTCGCCTCCTCCTCGCGCTGCAGCAGGAGGAGTCGCGACTGGAGGACGCGCATTGCGGCGGCGCGGTTCTGGATCTGCGACTTCTCGTTCTGCATGGAGACGACGATGCCGGTCGGCAGGTGCGTGATGCGGACCGCGGAGTCGGTCGTGTTGACCGACTGGCCGCCGGGGCCGGACGAGCGGAAGACGTCGACGCGGATCTCGCTCTCCGGGATCTCGATCGACGTCGCCTCCTCCATGAGCGGGATGACCTCGACCGCGGCGAAGCTCGTCTCGCGCGAATGCGCCGAGTTGAACGGGCTCATGCGCACGAGGCGATGCGTCCCCGCCTCCACCGACAGGGTGCCGAAGGCGTACGGCGCGTCCACCTGGAAGGTCGCCGACTTGATGCCGGCCTCCTCCGCGTAGGAGGTGTCCATGACCGTCACCGGGTACTTGTGGCGCTCCGCCCACCGCAGGTACATGCGCAGGAGCATCTCGGCGAAGTCGGAGGCGTCGACGCCGCCGGCGCCGGCGCGGATCGTGACGACCGCGGGACGGTCGTCGAACTCGCCGTCGAGGAGCGTCTGCACCTCGAGCGCCTCGATCGTCTTGCGGAGGTCCTCGAGCTCGGCCTTCGCCTCCTCGGCCGTCTCGACGTCCTGGGCCTCGTTCGCGAGCTCGACCATGACCTCGAGATCGTCGAGCCGGCGCGCGACGCTCGTGACCCGGTTCAGCTCCGCCTGGCGGTGGCTGAGCTTGCTCGTGACGACCTGCGCCTTCTGCGGGTCATCCCACAGGTCGGGCCTGCCCGCCTCCTCGGAGAGCTCCTCGATCTCCTTCTTGAGTCGCTCGACGTCCACGACCGCCGCGATGTCGGCGAACGTGGAGCGCAGTGCTGCGATCGGCTGTGTGAGGTCGAGCTCTTCCATGGCCTCCCAAGCCTACCGGGGCCGTCCCGTGAGTCGCCCGCGCCGCCCAGGTCGGCACGCGCCGGGTAGCCTCGATCGAGTGGGGCAGACGGACGGCATGAAGCAGATCCTCAGTCGTTTCGCATTCATGGTCTACGCGCCCACGGCGCTCTTCTCGATCGGCCAGGGCGCGGTCCTGCCGCTCATCCCGGTCTTCGCGGTGGAGCGCGGAGCGGACATCGCGCTCGGCGCCCTCATCGCCGGCTTCGTCGTCGTGGGGCAGCTGTGCGGCAACCTCCCCGGCGGCTGGCTCGCGGCCCGCATCGGCGAGCGCTACACGATGGTCATCTCGAGCGTCATCGCACTCATCGGCGTGCTCGGCATGGCGATCCTGCCTGGGCTGCCGGCGCTCGGCATCTCGAGCCTGCTCATGGGGCTCGGCGCCTCCGGGTTCGGCATCGCGCGGCACGCGTTCATGACGACGCGCGTGCCGGTCGCCTTCCGCGCGCGGGCGCTCTCGCTCCTCGGCGGGTCGTTCCGCCTCGGGACCTTCATCGGCCCGTTCCTCGCGGCCGGCCTCGTCGCCCTGACCGGGAGCGGGACGACCGGCATCTGGCTGCTCGCGGGCATCCTCGTCGCGGTCCTCGCCCTCGTGCTCTTCGGCCCCGACCCGGAGCAGGAGGTCGCGACCCGCTCGGCGCGGCGGCTGAATCCGGCGACCGAGGCCCGCATCTCGGAGGACACCGGCGAGGCGGTCACCGAGGGGCTCCCGACGGTGGGCGCGACGGCGAAGGTCGGGCTCTTCCGCGTCGCCTGGCAGCACCGCCGCGTCCTCGCCCGGCTCGGCCTCGCGTGCGCGACGCTCTCCGCGGTCCGCTCGGCGAAGCAGACGGTGCTCCCGGCGGTCGGCATCGAGCTCGGTCTCGATGCCGGCCAGATCTCGCTCGTCGTCGGCGTCGCCGGTGCGGTCGAGTTCACGCTGTTCTACGCGAGCGGCCAGGTGATGGACCGCTTCGGCCGGCTGTGGGCGGCGCTCCCCTCGATGCTGCTGATGGGCTTCGCCTTCTCCGGGCTCGCGCTCGTCCTCGCGCTCAGCACGGGCGACATGTGGTTCCCTGCCCTCGCGGTCATCATCGGCGTCGGCAACGGCGCCTCGTCCGGGATCCTGCTCACGCTCGGCGCGGACACCGCACCGCAGGACGACCCCGCCGCATATCTCGGCGCGTGGCGCACCCTGACCGACGCGGGCGGGGCGTCGGCACCGCTCATCTTCTCCGCGCTCGCAGCGACGACCTCCGTCATCTGGGCGACCGCGGCGATCGGCATCATCGGCCTGCTCGGGGCCGCGGCATTCCTCCGCTGGGTGCCGATGTTCGTCCCCGCAGCTCGCGGTGAGCGCGCGGGCGGCACGCGATGAGCACCGTCATCCGCATCGCCGCAGCCGTCATCCTCGACGCAGAGCGGCGCATGCTCGTGGTCCGCAAGCGCGGCACCACCTCGTTCATGCAGCCGGGAGGCAAGCTCGAGCCGGGCGAGTCCGGTGCCGAATGCCTCGTGCGCGAGCTCGAGGAGGAGCTCGCGATCCGCGTCGGGCTGGGCGACCTCGAGCCGGTCGGACGATTCAGCGCTGTCGCCGCCAACGAGGATGGGCACACCGTCGACTGCGATGTCTTCCGGGTGGCGCACCAGGGTGCGATCACGGTGCAGGCGGAGCTCGATGAGGCCCGGTGGCTCAGCCGCGACGAGCTGCTCGCCCTCGCGGAGGCGGGGCTGCTCGCGCCGCTCACCGCCGACCACCTCGACGAATTCTTCGGCTGATCCGCCGCGAATGCGCCGCGTCCCCCGGCTCCCGAAGGAGCCAGGGGACGCGAGCGAAGGAGGTGCGGCGACTCAGCTGTACATCGCGGCGACCGTGCGACGGTCGTCGAGGAGCCACGGCCAGAGTCGGCGACGGTCGCGCACGACGAAGCCGCGGGCGATGAAGCGGTCCTTGCCGTCGAAGCGCGGCGAGAACATCGACCGGCCGTGCATCGCGCGCGGGTTGTCGAGGAGGAGCAGGTCGCCGGCGGCGAGCGCGTGCCCGTCGCGGTGCTCGACGTAGGTCTGGATGACCTTGTTCAGCAGCTCCTGCGCCTCGCGCGTGACGCCGTGCATGAGGTCCTGGTCGATGAGGATGTATGGGTCGTCCTCGGGGCCGGTGATGATCGGGTACGGTCCGCGCACCGCGTTCGGGTCGGGGATGTGCGGCTTGAACGAGTCATCGATCTGGGTCATCCAGCGCGGCTCACGGAGCTGCTTGAGCTCCTCCTCTGTGAAGTGCTGGACGAACTTCCTCGCGGCGTACGCGTAGGTGTACGCGTCGGGGTCGCCGCGGAGCGCGCCGAGGATGACGTAGTCGGGGCGGTACTCGCTGAAGCACTGCTCGGTGTGCGCCTCGAGCTCGACCTTGGAGCCCTGCGACTGCTGGGTCATCGCGAGCTTCGGGTTCGGCACCATGTCCTGGACGAGGTTGCCGTTGCCTTCGGCCTCATAGGCGATCATCGTGCCGAGGAGGTGGGCGATGACGCCCATCTCCTTGACGAAGTGGGTGCCGCCGGCGACACCGCGGGTGTTGTCGGTCGGGGTGTCCGGGAGGTCCTCGTCGACGTAGAGTCCGCGGATGACCATGATGCCGGTGTCGCTGCCGACATCGGCGAAGTTGAGGACGGCGTCGCGGAGGTCCTTCGGGAGCTCGTAGGAGAGCCGGAGGGCCTGGCGGGAGAAGGCGTCGGGGTCGACGTTCGGGTGCGCCGTGATCCCCGCGGCGAGCTCGCGGATCTGCTCCGACTGCTCGCTCGAGAGCTGGAAGAAGGTCTCCTGAAGCTCAGGGCGCGTCGCCACCGAACCGGACATTGCGGTCGCTTCCGTCATGCGAGCCACGGTACACCTCGAGCCTCGTCCAGCCCTGGGAATCCGGGCCGGGATCCCTAGACTTGGGGCCGCGCGCGAGTGGTGGAACTGGCAGACACGCAGGATTTAGGTTCCTGTGCTTCGGCGTGCGGGTTCGATTCCCGCCTCGCGCACGGTGAGTCACGGGGCGGATGCCCCTAGACTCGCCGGGATCGACGACGACAGGAGCCCTCGTGACCCTCGCCGCCGCAGCCGCTGCAGCACCGACCGCACTCATCCCCTTCCTCGACCCGGAGGGGATCATCCAGGCCGCCGGGCCGTGGGCATTGCTCGTCGTGTGCGCGATCATCTGGGCTGAGACGGCGCTGCTCGTCGGATTCATCCTCCCGGGTGACACGCTCCTGCTGATCACGGGCATCTTCGCCTTCACCCCGGGGATCGGGGTGCCGATCTGGGTGGCGTGCCTCGCGATCGCGGTCGCCGCATTCGTCGGCGGTGAGATCGGCTATCTGATCGGGCACAAGGGCGGGCCTGCGCTCTTCGAGCGGAAGGAGTCCGGGCTCTTCTCGATCGAGAACGTCAAGCGCACGAACGCGTTCTTCCACCGCTTCGGCGCGCTCACGGTCATCGTGGCGCGATTCGTCCCCGTCGTCCGCACGATGACGCCGGTCATGGCCGGCGTCGGCCACATGCCGTACCGGAAGTACACGCTCTACAACGCGATCGGCGCGCTCCTGTGGGGCGCCGGCCTGACCTTCGCCGGCTGGGCGCTCGTCGCGATCGCGCCGCCGCTCGCCGACTTCGTCAAGGAATACATCGACATCATCCTCATCATCGCGGTGCTCACCGCGGTGGTGCCGGTGCTGTGGCACTACTTCCGCGGCCGTGCCAAGGCGAAGAAGGCGGGCAACCACGTCGTGACCGAGGACGAGGTCATCGAGTACCTCGTCGATCTCGACGAGCAGCCGGGCAGGCCGTGGGAGCAGCCGGGCGGCCAGGGCGAGGGGCAGCAGGGCGCCGACCGCTCCGGGGACGGGACGCCGGAGCCCTGAGCAGGCTGGTCGCCTGCTCGCCGCTCAGCGCGGCACCGCGCCTCAGACGAGTCGCTCGCGCACGATCGGCATGAGCCGACGGAATGCCTGCGCGCGGTGGCTGATCGCGTTCTTCTCGTCGGCGGTGAGCTCCGCCGATGAGACCGCGCAGCCCTCCGGTCGGAAGATCGGGTCGTAGCCGAATCCGCCGGCCCCCGCAGGCTCGGTGAGCACCTCTCCCGGCCATTCGACCGTCTCGACGTGCTCGAAGCCGTCCGGGGCGACGAATGCCGCGGCGCACACGAACGCCGCGCGGCGGTCCGCGACGCCCTCCATGTTCTTCAGCAGGAGCTCGAGGTTGTCCCGGTCGTCTCGGGTGCCGGCGTACCGGGCCGAGTGGATGCCGGGCGCTCCCCCGAGCGCGACGACGGCGATCCCCGAGTCGTCCGCGATCGCGGGCAGCCCGCTCGCGGCGACCGCGGCTCTCGCCTTGATGAGGGCATTCGCGGCGAAGGTCTCGCCGTCCTCGACCGGATCGGGGCCGTCGGTCGGGATGAGCTCGATCCCGTCGAGCAGCGGCCCGAGGATCGCGGTCAGCTCGCCGATCTTGTGCGCGTTGCGCGTCGCCAGGACGAGCGTCGCCGTCACGCGAGCGCCTCCCGCTGCAGCTCGGTGAGGCGTGCGATGCCGCCGAGGCCGAGCTCGAGCAGCGCGTCCAGCTCGCGCCGGTCGAACGGCGCGCTCTCCGCGGTGCCCTGCACCTCGACGAACAGGCCGCGCCCCGTCGCGACGATGTTCATGTCGGTCTCCGCCCGCGAGTCCTCCGTGTAGGCCAGGTCGAGCAGCGGCTCGCCGTCGACGATGCCGACCGAGACCGCCGCGACCGAGTCGATGAGCGGGTTCGAGGACTTCGGGATGTGGCCGCCCGCCTTGCCCCACTCGATCGCCTGCGCGAGCGCGACATACGCGCCCGTGATCGCCGCGGTGCGCGTGCCCCCATCGGCCTGGAGGACGTCGCAGTCGAGGATGATCGTGTTCTCGCCGAGCGCGGTCGTGTCGATGATGGCGCGCAGCGAGCGGCCGATGAGCCGCGAGATCTCGTGCGTGCGACCGCCGATGCGACCCTTCACCGACTCGCGATCGCTGCGCTCGCTGGTTGCGCGAGGGAGCATCGAGTACTCCGCCGTCACCCAGCCGGTGCCCTTGCCGGTGAGCCAGCGCGGGACGCCCGGCGTGAACGACGCGGTGCACAGGACCTTCGTGCGGCCGAAGGAGATGAGCGCGGATCCCTCCGCCTGCTCGCTCCAGCCGAGCTCGATCGTCACATCGCGGAGCTGATCGGCCGCACGGCCATCGATTCTGGGCACTTCGTCTCCTCAGGTCATCGGCGACCGGTCGGCCGCAGGGTGGTCGGCTCAGTCGCCGGTGGAAATCGTCTGGATGGGGATGGTGGCGGTAAATGGCTCCACGCGCACGATCTCCGGCCCGAGGAACCGCTGGGCGAGCCGCAGGAAGCCGGCGTGGTCGTCGCCCGTCGCCTCGAAATGGTGGCGGGGCGGGGACGGATCGCGGCGCTCGATGCCGTGGCGCATGAGCGTGCGGTACACGTCGAATGCGGTCTCCTCCGCGCTCGAGATGAGCGTCACGTCCGGTCCGACGACGTACTGGATCGCCGCGGCGATGAGCGGGTAGTGGGTGCAGCCGAGGACGAGCGTGTCGATGTCGGCGGCCATGAGCGGCTCGAGGTACTCCTCCGCGACCGCGAGCAGCTCGGGTCCGGTCGTGATGCCCGCCTCCACGAACTCGACGAAGCGCGGGCACGCCTGCGTGAGGATCGTCAGGTCGCTCGCAGCGGCGAACGCATCCTCATACGCCAGCGAGTTGACCGTGCCGACCGTGCCGATCACGCCCACCCGGCGATTCCGCGTCTGCCGCACCGCGGCGCGGACCGCCGGCTGGATCACCTCGACCACCGGGATCCCATAGCCGCCCGTGAATCGCTCGCGGGCGTCGCGCAGCATCGCGGCGGAAGCGGTGTTGCACGCGATCACGAGGAGCTTCACACCCTCCGCGACGAGATCGTCGAGGACGCTGAGCGCGAGCTCGCGCACCTCGGCGATCGGGCGCGGACCATACGGCCCGTGCGCAGTGTCGCCCACATAGCGGATCTGCTCGCCCGGCAGCTGGTCGATGATCGCGCGAGCGACCGTCAGCCCGCCGACTCCGCTGTCGAAGACTCCGATGGGCGCGTCGCTCACGGGTCAATGGTAGGCGCGCTCGCCCGGTAGCCTCTGAGCCATGTCCACTGCGCTCCGGACCGACCGCTACGAGCTCACCATGATCGACGCCGCGATGAGCTCGGGGCTCGCAGACCGCGACTGCGTCTTCGAGGTCTTCGGGCGCAGACTCCCCGACCGCCGCCGCTACGGCGTCCTCGCGGGCACCGGTCGACTCATGGACCTCATCGAGGACTTCCGCTTCGGCGACGCCGAGCTCGCCTGGCTCCGCGACCACAAGGTGGTCCGCCCGGAGGCGCTCGACTGGCTCGCCGACTACCGCTTCCGCGGCACCATCCGCGGCTACCGCGAAGGCGAGCTGTACTTCCCCGGCTCCCCCGTCCTCATCATCGAGTCGACCTTCGCCGAAGCCGTCCTGCTCGAGACCATCGTGCTCTCCACGCTCAACTTCGACTCCGCCGTGGCGAGTGCCGCCAGCCGCATGGTGAATGCCGCCGGTGGCCGCCCTCTCGCCGAGATGGGCTCGCGCCGCACCTCGGACGGCGCCGCGGTCGCCGCCGCACGCGCCGCATACATCGCGGGCTTCGCGGCCACGAGCAACCTCGAGGCCGGCAGGCAGTGGGGTGTGCCGACGATGGGGACCGCAGCGCACGCGTTCACGCTCCTGCATGACTCGGAGGAGGAGGCATTCGCCGCGCAGGTCGCCGCGCTCGGTCCCGGCACGACCCTCCTCGTCGACACCTACGACATCGAGCAGGGCGTCGAGACGGCGGTGCGCGTCGCCGGCCCGCACCTCGGCGCGGTCCGCATCGACTCCGGCGACCTGCCGGTCGTCGTGAAGGCCGTCCGCGCGCAGCTCGACCGGCTCGGTGCGACCGACACCAAGATCACCGTCACGAACGACCTCGACGAGTACGCGATCGCGACGCTCGCGGCAGCCCCCGTCGACTCCTACGGCGTCGGCACCTCCGTCGTCACCGGCTCGGGATCCCCCGCCGTCGGCATGGTCTTCAAGCTCGTCGCGCACCGCGACGACGATGGCGGCTGGGTGAGCGTCGCGAAGCGCTCGGAGGCCAAGGCGACCGTCGGCGGCCGCAAGGTGCCCGTGCGGAAGCTCGTCGACGGCGTCGCGGTCGAGGAGACCATCGCCGTCGAGGAGGACCAGCTCCCCGAGGGCCGCCAGCTGCTGACGACCTACATCGACCGCGGCGAGTTCATCCCCGAGCACCGCGGCCCGGACGGCGTGCAGGCGGCGCGCGAGCACCACCGCGCCGCGATCGCCGAGCTCCCGCTCGACGCGCTGAGGCTCAGCCGCGGCGAGCCGGCGATCCCGACCGTGTACCGCTGAGCGCACCGCCAGCGGGCGTCATGCGCGCGAAGCCCGACCCACGACGAGCCCGTCAGGCGAGCTTCTCGTAGATCTCCTTGCACGTCGGGCAGATCGGGAACTTCTCCGGGTCGCGCGACGGCACCCAGAGCTTGCCGCAGAGCGCACGCACCGGGGTGCCGGTGACCATGGCCTCCATGATCTTGGCCTTCGGTGCGTAGTGCGCGAATCGGTCGTGGTCGCCTTCGTCGACGAGCTCGCCGTTCAGGAGCTTCTCGAGCTCGCGGTCGATGACGTCAGTACCGCCACCCGTCACGTCCGTGTCAGCCATGCGCACCAGCGTAAACCGACGCGCTGGTCGGCGCCTCAGTTCTGCAGGGTGAAGGCGAAGAGCTCCGGGGCCCGGCGGTTGACGACCGCGGCGCCGATCTCGATGCCGACGACGAGGACGACGAGCCCGAATGCGAGCGCCGCCGCGATCATGAACGGCACGAGCGGCGGGACAAGCGCGATCGCGACCCCGAAGAGCACCGCGATCGGCACGAGCAGCACCACGGTCGCGACGAACGACATCGCCTGCTTCAGCGCATCGCCGCCGGAGGTGCCCTGCGGCTGCTGGAACGGCGAATCCCCCGGCGCCACCGTCGGGTACGGGAGGATCGCCGAGGCCATGGACCCGACCCCGAGCGCGGTAAGGAGCGCACACAGGCTGAGCGCCGCGATCGGGACGATGACCGAGTCGTCGCCCGTGACGACCCCCGTGAGCCACGCGCCGACGAACGCGACCACGACGCCGAGGATGAGCGGTGCGAAGATCCGCCCCCAGCGGTCCGCGCGACCGCTCGCCGACGTCACGACGTGCGAGTAGAACGCCGTGCCGTCGGCGGCGATGTCGTTGTGCACGCCCCAGCCGATGAGGAGCGCGAGCATCGGGACGGGGAGCCACATCGTGAACGTCGACGGGATGCCGGCGATCGTGAACGCGACGATGATCACGAGCGGCACGATCGGCAGCATGAGCACCGGGACGAGATAGCGGGGATCGCGCATCCAGTAGGTGATGCTCCGCGCGCCGATCACCCCGGTCTGCGTCGCGGGCATGACGTCGAAGACGCCGAGACCCTGGCGACGACGCGGGGCGACCAGGCGCTCCCGGGTCCGCACCGCGCGCGACACGAGGCCCGACCACGCGAACCAGAAGATGACGGCGAGGGCGATCCCGATGCCGGCCCCCGCGACCGCGTCGAGGACATCACCGCGACCCGCCGCACCCGGCGCAGCCCACGGCGCACCCCACGGCGTCCACTCGAGCACCGCCGCGGCGCGGCGCAGATACGTCGTGCCCAGGGCCGGCCAGTCGATGAAGGCGAGGATGGCCACGAGCGGCGCGGCGACCGCGGTCGCCAGCAGGACGGCGAGGCCGCCGATGTTGCGCGCGACGAAGCCGCGCCGGGCGAGGCGCGAGGCCACGAGGCTCGCGAGCACCGACGACACGATGATGCCGAGACCGCTCGCGATCGCCGTCGCGACCGCGGCGGGGCCGTCCGCCGCCGAGGTCGCCACGAGCGCGGCGACCACCGCGACGAGCAGGAGCACCGGGACGCAGAGGAATCCGCTCAGCGCGAGTCCGAGCGCGAGCCTGCGCGCGTCGATCGCGAACGGCGTGAACGCCCTCGGATCGAGGTCGTCGTCGAGGCGGAACGCGAACGGCATGAACCAGAACATCGCGACGAGCACCGTGCCCACGACAATGAACCCGTCCTGTCGGAGCTCCGGTGTCGTCCCGACGACGCTCCGCACGAAGACGACGAAGAGCGCGGCGACGGCGATGATCCCGAGAACCCCGAATGCGAGCGCCCACCGCTCCGCGACCGAGCCCGGTCGGGCCACGCGATTCGCGATCGAGATGAGCTTCAGGCGGAGAACCGGTGCAACCATGTCAGATCCGCGATCGATTCCGTATCCGCACCCGCAAGGTCGATGAAGCGCTCCTGGAGCGTCTGGTCGCCGCGCACCTCATCGACGGTGCCGCCCGCGATGAGCCTGCCCTCCACGATGACCGCGACATGGTCGCAGATGCGCTCGACGAGCTCCATCGAGTGGCTCGACAGGAGGACGGTGCCGCCTGCCGCCACGAAGTCCTTCAGGATCTTCGCGACCGTCATCGCGGAGACCGGGTCGACCGACTCGAAGGGCTCGTCGAGCACGAGCACGCGCGGCGCGTGGATGAGCGCCGCGGCGAGCGCGATCTTCTTGAGCATGCCGGTCGAGTAGTCGGTGATGAGCCTCGTCATCGCATGCTCGACCTTGAAGGCCTCGGCGAGCTCCCGCGTGCGCTTCGTCGCCGTCTCGCGGTCGAGGCCGTGGAGGATCGCCGTGTAGTACAGGAGCTGCGCACCGGTGAGCCGATCGAAGGTGTGGAGCCGGTCGGGCAGCACGCCAAGGAGTCGCTTCGCCGCCTGCGGCGCCTTCCACACATCGATGTCGCCGATGAGGACCTGGCCGCTCGTCGGACGCAGGAGACCGGTGACCATCGAGAGCGTCGTCGTCTTGCCGGCGCCGTTCGGGCCGACGATGCCGGTGAAGGTCCCCTGGTCGAGCGAGAGGGTCACATCGTCGACGGCGACGACGTCGCCGAACTTCTTGGTCAGTCCGTTGAGGACGAGGACAGGTGGGCCAGCGGGCTTCGGCGGCGCCGCGGGCGCGGCCTTCCTCTTCGTCGGGGACTTCCGCGCGGCGGTCGCCGCGGACGACTTCGGCTTGGACTTCGTCGCCCGCGCCACGGTCTGCGTCGGCTCGCTCGCCGCATCGAGCTCGGCGGCCTCCGCACCCGCCGCCGTCGTCCTGGTCGCGGTCGACCTGCTCGCGCCGGACTTCGCGGCGGCCGCGGGCTTCGCGGCGGCCGACTTCGCGGTGCCGGCCGGCTTCCGCGTCGTCGACTTCCGCGCGGACGTCGACCCGCTCGCGGACTTCGACGTCGTGCGGGGCTTGCGCGGTGCCGCGGGCTTCTTCGTCGCGGACGCCGCCGACGGGACAGCCTCCGCCGCGGGCGCGGCCCCCTCGTCGGGACGCTCCGTGGAGGCCTCAGCGGGCGCCCCCGCCGGCACCGCATCCACCGTCTCCACGACTGCCTCCGCAGGCGCCGTCGCAGGCTCGACCGACTCAGGAGCGGCCGCCCCCTCAGCCTCCACCACGTCGTCGCTCATCCCCGAAACCCTACCAACGCCAGGTCTCGGATCTCTCAGCGAAATCAAGGCCTCAGACGATCACAGTTCGGCAACGACGGGCATGCCGAGGTCACTATGGCGATAGCCTCGAGATGCCGCGCGGCGGCGGTGATTCGCTCCCGCCGCCGCGCAAGCCTCCTCAGGCCGATCCGGTCCTCGCGCCGCGCTCAGCTCGCGTCGGCGAGATCACCCAGCTCGACCGTCACCGTGCCGGTGCGGCCGTTCCGCACGAAGGTCAGCTCGACCTCGGAGCCAGCCGCGTAGGTGCGGACGAGCGCGGTCAGATCGACGCGGTTCGTGACCGGCTGGCCGCCGAAGGCGATGACGATGTCGCCGACCTTCAGCCCCGCCTTGTCCGCCGCGCCACCCGGGACGATCTCGACGATGCTCGCGCCCATGACATCGGGGTCGACCTGGTTGGGGTCGTCGAGGACGTTCGCGACGCTCGCGCCGAGCAGCCCGTGCGTCGCGACACCGTGCTCGATGAGCTCATCCGTGACGCGCTTGACGACATTCGACGGGATCGCGAACCCGACGCCGATCGAGCCGCCCTCATCGGGCGTCGAGGTGCCGGTCGCGATCGCCACGTTGATGCCGATGAGACGGCCATCCGAGTCGAGCAGCGCGCCACCGGAGTTGCCGCGGTTGATCGCCGTGTCGGTCTGGATCACCGACAGGGAGATCAGCGACGACGGGGACGGGGTCACCCGGCTCGTGTCCGGCGTCGGGAAGCCATCGGGCAGGTCGAAGCTGAAGAAGTCGAACGGGTCGACCCAGCCGCCGTCGCGGTCGTCCTCAGGCGCCTCGTCCTCGACCTCCGGCTCATCCTCCGGCTCGTCCGGGATCGTCGTCGAGCGGACCTGGATCGATCGGCCGAGCGAGCTGATGATGCCGCTCGTGACCGTGCCGGACAGCCCGAGCGGGGCGCCGATCGCGACCGTCGTGTCGCCGACATTCAGCGCATCCGAATCCGCGAACTCGACCGGGGTCAGGTCCCCCCAGCCGTCCTCCTCGATCTGGATGACGGCGAGGTCCATGATCGGGTCGGTCCCGACGATCGTCGCGTCGTAGATGCGACCCGACGACGTCGTCACGCGCACGCGCGGATGCGGATCGGAGCCGTCGAGCGCGACGACGTGGTTGTTGGTGACGATGTGGCCCTGGTCATCGAGCGCGACACCCGATCCCGAGGAGCCACCGCTGCGACCGCGGACCTCGATCGTCACGACCGAGCTCATCGCGCGCTCGGCGACCGCCGTGATGAGCGTCGCGTCGTCGTAATCGCCGACCGTGATCGTCTGCGGCCCCTGCGGCGGGGTCGACGTCTGCCCGAAGGGGCTCGTCGAGCTGATCGCGAGCGTCACCCCCGCCCCCGCGGCACCGCCGACGACCGCACCGACCAGCAGGGCTGCGGTGACCGGGATCCACGTCCTGCGACGGCGCTGGGGCATCGGCGCGGCGACCGGGACGAACGTCGGTCCGCCGGGCGGCGGGGTGGTCGCGGAGGCGAACTGCGCACCGGTCTGCTCGAAGGTCGGCTGGGCCGGCGCGGCCTCAGCGGTGGCCGGCATCGTCGTCGGCTGGACTGGCGGGACCTCAGCAGTGGCCGGCATCGCCTCGGCATTCGCCGCGTCCGCATGCGTCGCCTCGGCGCGCATCGCCGTGCTCGCCTCGATGCTCGCCTCCGTGTGCGCCTCAGCCTCGGTGCGATCGATCTCGTCGGACATGGTGTGGTTCCCTTTCGACGATGCCAGGCTCCGGCGCGAACCTGGACATCGTATTTGTTACGCCTGTGTCGCACCCTTGGACACGTCATGGATTCCCCCGCGGATACGCTGGCGGGGTGAAGCAGCCTGTCCCCGGACCATGGCATCTCGCAGCCCACGGCGCCGGACTTCTCGACGAACACGGACACCCGAGGCTCACGATCTTCGCCGAGATGTCGGCGCTCGCAGCCCAGACCGGCGCGATCAACCTCGGACAGGGATTCCCCGACGAAGACGGCCCCGTCGAGGTCATCGACGCCGCCCAGCTCGCCATCGCGACCGGCAAGAACCAGTACCCGCCCGGGCTCGGCGTCCGCGAGCTCCGCGAGGCGATCGCCCGGCACCAGCAGCGCTGGTACGGCATCGAGCTCGACCCCGCCACCGAGGTGCTCGTCACCGCCGGCGCGACCGAGGCGATCGCCGCCACGATCCTCGCCCTCACCCAGCCGGGCGACGAGATCGTCGTCGCCGAGCCGTACTACGACCAGTACGCGGCGCTCGCCGGCTACGCCCGCGCGACGCTCGTCACCGTGCCGCTCGAACCGACGGCATTCGTCCCCGACCCCGACCGGATCGCCGCAGCCGTCACCGACCGGACGCGCATCATCATCGTCAACTCGCCGCACAACCCCACCGGCGCGGTGTGGCCGCGGGACGTCCTCGAGCGCATCATCGAGGTCGCACACCGGCACGACGCGATCATCATGACCGACGAGGTCTACGAGCACCTCGTGTACGACGGCGTCCACACCCCCATCGCGAGCCTCCCCGGTGGCTTCGAGCGCACCGTGTCCATCTCCTCCGGCGGCAAGACCTTCTCCACGACCGGGTGGAAGGTCGGCTGGGCGACCGCGCCCGCGCCGCTCATCCGCGCGCTCGTCGCCGTCAAGCAGTACCTCACCTACGTCGCCTCCGGGCCGTTCCAGCCCGCGATCGCAGCAGGGCTCGACCTGCCCGACGAGGTCTTCCACGGCATCGCAGGCACGCTCGCGGCCAAGCGCGACCTGCTGTCGGGAGCGCTCGCCGACGCCGGATTCACCGTCTACCGTCCGAGCGCCGGGTACTTCGTCATCGCGGATGCCGCCCCGCTCGGCGTGACCGACGCCGACGAGCTCGCGCGGCGACTGCCAGAGCTCGTCGGCGTCGTCGGCATCCCCGTCACCGCGCTCGTCTCCCGGGAGCACAGCGAGCAGTACGCATCGCTCATGCGCTTCGCCTTCTGCAAGAAGGAGTCCGTGCTCGAGGAGGCGGCCCGGCGGCTCGAGGGGCTCCGGCTCTGAGGTCGCCTTCCACGCACCGGGTCAGGACACGCGGAAACGCCTGAGCGCGAGCGCCGGGTTGACCTCGCGGACCTGCGCGATGCGCGCCGGGTCGACGACGGCGACCGCGACCCCCTCGGTCTCCCCGAGCGACGCGAGCGCGACGCCCATGGGGTCGACGATGAGACTCGAGCCGACCGCGGTCGGCGGGAGCTGGCCTGGCGCGAGGACATAGATCGTGTTCTCGAGCGCGCGCGCCGTGACGAGGGTGCGCCAGTGCTGCTCCTTGAGCGGGCCGCGCACCCACTCCGCCGGCACGATCACGAGATCCGCGCCCGCATCCACGATGCGACGGGTCACCTCGGGGAATCGGATGTCGTAGCAGGTCTGCAGCCCAACGGTGAAATCGGCCCAGCGGAAGGTCTCCGGCTCGGCGATCTCGCCGGCTTCGATCCACTCCGACTCCTTCGCGCCGAATGCGTCATAGAGGTGGAGCTTGCGGTAGCTCGCGACGAGCCCCTGTCGCGGGGCGACGGCGACGATCGTGTTGCGGACGCGATGCGCATCGCTCGCCGGCTCGATCGTGCCCGCGACGAGCGCCGCGTCCAGCTCGTCGGCGAGCGCGGCGAGGGCGCTGACGAAGGGGCCGTCGAGGGCTTCGGCGTGCTCGCGCCACCCCGGCCCCGGAGCCCCGTCAAAGTAGGACGAGTACTCGGGGAACGCGACAAGCCGGGCCCCGCGCGAGACCGCCTCGCGCGCGAGGCGCTCGATCACGGCGAGATTGGCGGACCTGTCCGGCCCTGGGGCGAACTGCGCGACGGCGACCGCTTCCGACATGATCCCGACTCTAACCGGGGGTGTCCGCTCGGTGACGTCGCGTGTCAGCGACTGTCGGCCGCGAGCGAGATGAGCGTGTCGACCATCGACGCGCCGCTGCGCTCCGGCGCGATCGCCGCGACCTTGAGTCCGACGGTCGCCGCCTCGCCTGCGGTCCGCGGACCGATGCACACGATGCGGGTCGGCTCCGGGATCTCCGGGAACTCGTCCGCGACGCGCGCCGCGACGCTGCCCGCGGTCACGAGGATCGCGTCGAATCGCCCCTCGGCGACGCGCTCGGCCATGTCTCCAGGTGCCGGGACGCTCACGGTGCGGTACGCGGTGACGCGCTCGGGCGCGAGGCCGAGATCCGCGAGCCCTTCGAGGAGGAGCTCGTCGGCGACCTCGGACTGCGGGAGCAGGACGCGCTGCCCCTGCTTGGGCGCAGGCCACTGCGCGATCAGGCTCTGCGCGGACTGCTCGCCCGTCGGGACGAAGTCGACCCGGTAGCCGGCCTCATGCGCGGCCTTCGCCGCGTGGGTGCCGACCGCGGCGATGCGCGTGCGCTCCGGCACGACCGCCCGATGACGGTCGAGCGCCCCGACCGCGGTCGCCGAGGTGATCGCGAGCCAGTCGTATTCACCAGCGGCGAGCCGCTGGAGCGCGGCGGTGAGCTGCGCCTCGTCCTCCGGCGGCTCGAATGCGATGAGCGGGACGAGCACCGCGGTCGCCCCTGCGTCGGTGAGTCGGTCGATGAGGTCGCTCCCCCACGCTCCACCACGAGGGACGAGGACCCTCCAGCCTGTGAGCGGTCGTGTCATGCTGCACCTCCGTACGGGGCCGAGCCGGCCCCGAGCTCGAGCAACTCTGCGGCCACCCGACCGGCGAGCTCGGCCGCCGGGTCGGTGGTGTCCTCAGGGTATGCCGCGTGCGACGAGGTGATCGAGGAACTTCCATCGAATGCATAAACGGATGCGGTCAGGAACAGCAGTCCGTCGTCGAGAATCGCACTCGCCACGACGGGGGCGTCGATCGCGGCGCCGAGCGCGTGGAGCACGCAGCGCTCCGCGGTCGCGGTGAGGCGCGACGTGCGGTGGTCGAGGGATTCGACGCGGCGGCGCACGTCGCGGGCTGCGTCCGCGGCGACCTCGAGCGCGAGCGCACCCTGCCCTGGCGCGGTCGGCCAGTCCGACAGGTCGAAACGCACGTGCTTCGGCGCTGCGCCGACGAGCTCGAGCTCAGCGACGGGGAGCACGACCGCGTCGAGGTGCGCATCGCCGCCGGCCGCGAGGCGGGCGAGCTGCGCGGCGGTGTCGCCCTCGACCTCGACGACCTGGAGGTCGCCGCGCGCCGCGAGCAGCTGCGCGCGGCGCCGCGGGGTGTCGGCGCCGACCTTCGCGCCTTCCGGGAGCCCGTCGAGGTCGACGCCGTCGGCGGTGCACAGGGCGTCGCGCGCGTCGCCGCGCTTCGGGATGGCGGCCCTCCGAATGCCTGCCGCCTCCGACAGCGGGAGGGCATCGAGCGGGAGCACGATGACGTCGACCTCGCCGGCGGTGAGCGCCTCACGGAGGCTCGCGACCTCGTCGTCACCGCCGACGGGCACCTCGACGAGGGCATGGTCGCCGAGTCGGCCCGCGACCTTCCGCGCCCGCGCGGTCGCGAGCGCTGACCGCGCCGTGCCGATCCTGATCGCGCTCATCGGGGGCTCCTCTCGTCGGTGCCGGTCGTCTGGCGGCGGTTGGGGTGATTCGGGCTGAGCGTCACGTCATTCCTCGGGGAGCTCGCCGTGGATGTACTGGACGATGCGCGCGAGGACCTCGGGGTCGGCGGTGGCCGGGAGGGTGTCGCCGAGGCTCACGATGTGGGCGGGGGCTCCTGCGCCGCGCTCGAGGATGTCCGCGAGGTGCGCGCGAAGCAGTCGCCACGGTGCGGTGAGGAATGCGGGGTCGATGTTGCCCTGCACCGGCAGGAGACGCTCGGTGCGCTCGATCGCGGTGTCGAGCGGGACGCGCCAGTCGACGCCGATCGCGCTGACCCCGACTGCGCCGAGGACGTCGAGGAACTCGCCGGTGCCGAGCCCGAAGTGGATGATCGGCATCGGCAGGCCGCGGGCGTGCGAGATGGCGCGCTGCGTGTGCGGTGCGACGCGCTTGAAATAGTCCTTGCGGGAGAGCGTGCCGACGAACGGGTCGATGAGGATGCCGGCGCTCGCGCCATGCTCGAGCTGGGCGCGCAGATACTGGCCGGTGACGTCGGCGCACCAGTTGAGCAGGCTCGCCCAGGTCTGCGGGTCGCGCACCATGAGCGCCCGGGTGTGCGCCTGGTCGATCGACGGTCCGCCCTCGACGAGGTGGGAGGCGAGCGTGTACGGGGCGATGGCCAGGGCGATGAGCGGCGTGCTCCCGAGGCGCTCGGCCGCGAGCGCCGCGCCGGCGCGGATCGGGTCGAGGACGGCGGGGTCGATGGGCCGCAGGTGGATGACGTCGAGTGCGGTGCGGACGGGCTGCGCGATGACAGGCTGGCCGTCGACGAGGTTGATCTCGATGCCCGCGAGTCGGAGCGCGACGAGCGGATCGCCGGCGTACACGGCCGCGTCGACTCCGTAGCGCTCGACCGGCTGGACGGTGAGCGCGCTCACGACCGCCGGGTGCAGGCTGCACTCCAGGGATGAGCGCCCCGCGGTGAGCAGCTCGTGCTCCGGCAGGCTCGGGCCCGCCTGCCCGAGGAACCACACCGGGGTCCGCTCGGGCCGCTCACCGCGAAGTGCGCGGATGAGCGCGGAGTGATCGGTGCGGCCATCGAGGAGGGGGTGCGTCGCAGTCTCGGTCACGGCTCAAGTGTCCCATCGACCCCTGGGGTCTCGTCACCTCGCCGTGTCGCGGTCGCCCGATCGAGCGCGTCGCGGCGACCTGGCACCGGCTGCGGCCGCACGGAGTCGGCTGGCGAGCGCACCGACGCACAGCCCGGTCGCCACGAGACCGACCCCCGCGACCCCCAGCGCCCGCTGGGCTCTCCCGTCGAGACCGGTCCATGCGAGCACGGGCGGCTGGGTCGGCGGAGCCTCCGGCGTCGGGGGCGTGTCCGGCGTCGGGGGCGTGGGCGGCGCGGGCGGCGTCGACGGAGGGGCGTCTGGCGCTTCCGGGACCACGATCGTCTCGGTCGGATCTCCGCAGTCCCCCTCCGCGATCGGGCGGCCCGAGGCATCGGTCAGCTTCGCGATCCACGCGATCGTCGTGCCTGCCGCGACATTCGTCGGACGCCATGCGTCGCTCGTGATGCGGAGCGGCGCGGCGCGCCCATGCAGTCCTCCCTCGACGGGCACCGCACCGCTCGTCCACGCACGACGCTCCGGCGCGCAGTCGATCGGCTCGCCCGCCGGATGCTCGTACGCGTCGAAGCGCAGCGTCGAACCCGGCGGCACCCACCCGGTGACGATCGCCTCGTCCTGGAGCTGCGGATCCGGCGCGCTTCCCAGGATGAGCGCGCGGGTGGCGAGATCGACGACGACGGTCGTCTCGCGCTCGATGCCGCACGCCTCGCGGGTGATGAGCTGCGGCTCGCCGTCGGCGGGGCGGGACATGAGCGAGGCGCGCCACACGACGAGCCCGTACTCAGGCACCACGACCTCAGGCGAACGGTACTCACCTGGCTCGGTGACGGGACTCGGGTGCTCGACGAGGGCGATGCGCTGGTCGGCCGTGCACACGGAGGCGAGGCTCGGATCCTCGGGAAGGCCATCGACGGTCATCGGCACCTGGAAGGCCTCGAACACGAGCGTCGCGCCGCTGACAGGCAGCGGACCGGTGACCATGGCGACATCGACCGCCCGCGGCGGTGTCCCGCCGATCGGCACGGGCATCGACTGTCCGGCGACCGCACTGCCAGCGCCGCCGGCCGCGGATCCATCGATCGGGCCGGAGTCACCGCTGGGGGCGGCAGGGGCATCGTCCGCGAGCCGCAGACCGCCGAATCCGACGCCCGCCACCGCCGCGGTCGTCACGCCCGGAAACTCCACACGCTGGATCTCGTCGGGCGTCGCGAAGTCGTCGCGCCAGGCCGTGACCCGCTCGCGGACCTCCTCGCGCTGCGCGGCAGGGTCGAGCGACCACACCCACACGATCCACCCGTGCGCGGCTCCGGGCTCGTCTGGCGCGAGCGGCGCCGTGACGGTCGGCGTATCGAATGTCCCGGCGCTCGACACCGAGCGGGTGACCGTGCCGATGCGCGTCGCGTCGTTCGGCACCTCGCTCTGCCGCACCGGCCGCGCATCGGACTCGACGTACCACGCCTCGCCGGTGAGCACGATCGGCGCCGCCGCGCCACCCGACAGCTGCGGCCACGGACCCGCCGAGGCGATCGTCACGGTGTCGCCCGCGGCCTCCCCCGGTGCGACGACATCCGACGCGACGTCGGTGGCGATCTCGAGCCGATTCGGCACCACATGGGTCTCCGCGGCGATGCCGAACCGATCGAGGAAGCCCGCGCCCAGCCTCGCTCGCGCCTCGGCGGACTGATCCGCCGCGACGATCTCCCACACCCACGTGTAGTAGCCGGACTCCTTCGCGATCACCGAGCTCGGCGTGCGGTAGGTCCCAGGACCGCCGAGTGTCAGCGTCACCTCCTCGGCGATCGGCGCGGAGGCGGGCGCCTTCGCCCGCTCGGTCGGCGGGCCCGCCAGCGGCCCGTACAGCCGCCCGCGAGCCGTCAGCGCGAGACCGGCCGGCCAGTAGCCGGATGCCGCCGACGCTTCGACGACATCGACGAGCGGCCTGCCTGCCGTCACGACACGGGATTCGACACGAGTCGTGAGCTTGGGGGTGAACCGCACGAGCTGGGTCTCCGAGGGCACCCCGAAGTCGTCGCGCCAGTCATCGATGATGAGCGCCCGCACCGGGTCGGACTGATCGGCCTTCACCACCCGCCACACCCACACGACGTGGCTGACGCCCTCCTTCGGCACCGTGACCGGCGGCGAGGTGTAGCTGCCCGGACCATCAGCGGTGATGGACACCGTGCCAAGCACCTTCGCGCTCGCAGGGATCGGGTGCGCCTGATTCGGCTCGGCGAGCTTCGCGCGGCCGTACGCGGTCCCCGAGAAGGTCACCTTCGCGCCGTCCGGCCACGATCCGCTCGTCACCGTGACGTCGACCCGGTCGCGCACTTCCGAGCCGGGATCGACCGTCGCCGCCGTGACGCGCGTCGTCGCGGTCGGCTGGAAGCTGCGGTCGATCAGGGCGCTGCGCCCCAGGTCCTCGAGCGCCACCACCTGCTCGCGCTTGTCCTCGCGCTCGACCGCGATCATGTCCTGGAACGTGTCATCGCCGTCGTAGTCGATGTATGTGATCCACGGCGCGAACACCATGCGACTCGACTCCGCCGTGATCGTCGCCTTCACGCGGAACGTCGCGCGATCCGTCGGCGGCACGACATCGACCTTGAACGTCTGTCCCTGCTTGAACGTCCCCGTCCGCACCGTGCTGCTCCCACCGCGGAACACCGCGTTCTCCAGCACCAGCTCCCCCGTGATCGGCTCCTTCGACGGCGAGGCATCGAGACGCTTCAGCGTGACCGTGCCGGTCCGGCCGTCATCGGCGAGGTCGACCGCGACCTCGGCCACCCCCGTGAGCTTCGTCGGCTCGACGCGGTACGCGTCGACCGCCTGGATCATCTCGTCCGCGAGCGCCGACCGCCCGCCGGAGATCGCCGTCCCCGTGATCGCCCACACCGCCTCCTGCACCGACCGCGCCGTCATCGGATCGGTCGAGCCCCCATAGGTCGCGACCAGCCAGTTGAGGCCCGCGAGCCGATCCGCGCTGAGGCCACGCCAACCTGCCTTCGCCTTCGCCGATCCGAGCATCGCGTGCCCGTACGGCGTCGGCCGGCTCTGATCGAGGCAGAACACGAGCGCCGAGCCCTCCTGGTAGGAGCCGTGCCAGAAGCCGCCCACCCACTGCCCGTATGCCTCCGGGTCGCCGCTCAGCGCCACCGCGCGTGGGGATGCGCCGAGCAGCGAGACGAGGATGGCGAGCAACGCGAGACCCGACGCGACGAACCTCGATCGGCGTGTGGCGTGCGGCCGAGCAGTGGGCTGAGACATGCGGGCGACCGTAGAGATGACCGCCGAGGCACCCGCCCGAGCTGTCCACAGCCGTGCGGCGGGCGCGCGCGGGCGGCCGCGAGCCTGTGGAGGACCGACGCTCGGCGGTCAGCCCGCGTCCAGGGATTCGGACCCGGCTGTGGAGAATCCGCCCCGGCACTGCGCTAGCCTCGGCGTGCCTGTGGAGCACGGGCCCGGCGCACACGAGGACGTGGGGAACATGGAAGGTTTCGGGACCGCGGCATGAGCGAGACGATGGACACGACCGATATCACGGTGACCGATGAGGCTGGCATCCGTCACGTCCGGCTCACCCGCCCGGCGAAGCGCAACGCGCTCACACGAGCGATGTATGAGCAGCTCGCGGCGGCGCTGCGCGAGGCGGACGCGGACGCGTCGATCGGCGCGGTCCTCATCTCGGGCGAGGGCCACGCATTCTGCGCGGGAAACGACCTCGTCGACTTCCTCGCCAACCCGCCGAAGGGCGAGGACTCCGCGGTGGTCCGCTTCCTCATGTCGCTCATCGAGGTGCGCGTCCCGATCGTCGCGGCCGTCCACGGTCAGGCGGTGGGGATCGGCGCGACGATGCTGCTGCACTGCGACTTCGCGGTCGCCGACGAGACCGCCGTCCTCTCCTACCCGTTCGTGCCGCTCGGGCTCGTGCCGGAAGCCGGGAGCAGCCTCCTCCTGCCGCAGATCGCCGGCTCGAAGCTCGCCGCCCGCCTGCTGTACCTCGGCGAGCCGATCGGGGCGCGCGAGGCCCTCGAGGCGGGCCTCGTCACCTCGGTCGTCGCACCCGGCGAGCAGCTCGACGCCGCCCGCCATCTCGCAGGCAAGGTCGCGGCGCTCCCCCGCGACGCCGTCCGCTCGACGCGGGCGCTCATCCGAGGACCGGAGGAGACGACGGTCGAGCGGATCCGGCGGGAGGCCGCCGTCTTCGTCGAGCGGCTCGGCTCGCCCGAGTTCGCGGAGCAGGCGCAGCGCTTCCTCGGCCGCTGAGCGCTGAGGCGCATCGCCGCGCGGATGCTCACCACAGCCCTGGACCCCGGCCCCGCCCAGGTCTAGCGTGTCGGCATGGCCGAGTATTCGGTGACGCGGTCGACGAGGATCGCGGCGCCCCCGGAGCGGATCCAGCCGCTCATCGCGTCCTTCCGCCAGTGGCGGCAGTGGTCGCCGTTCGAGGACCAGGACCCTGACCTGGTGCGCGAGTACCGCGGGCCCGAATCCGGCACCGGCGCCGTGTACGAGTACCGCGGCAGCGCACGCGCAGGGTCCGGGATCATGACGATCACCTACGCCGCGCCGGAGCGCGTGGACGTCGAGCTCGAGTTCCTGAGACCGTTCAAGGCGGTGAGCCACCACACCTTCGCGCTCACGCCGGTCGACGGCGGCAGCACCGAGGTGTCGTGGACGATGCGGGGCACGCAGAACGCGATCATGCGCGCGCTCATGAACATGGAGAAGTTCGCGGGCCCGCAGTTCGAGCGAGGGCTCGCGGCGCTGCAGCGCGTCGCGGAGGATGACCGCGATCCGGGCGGATCTCGCGCCGACTGTTGACCTGGCTCGCTGCGTCGCGTAACGTACAACCAAATGGTTGTACAAACGATCGATCTCAACGCCTCGCTGAGCGACGACGACGTCGACCGGGTCTTCCGGGCGCTCGCCGACGCGACCAGGCGCGACATCCTCCGCAGAACCCTCCAGGCGGAGGCATCCGTCTCCGACCTCGCAGAGGACTACGCCATGTCATTCGCCGCAGTGCAGAAGCACATCGCGGTCCTCGAAGCCGCAGGACTCGTCACCAAGACCCAGCAGGGTCGACTGCGACTCGTCCGCGGAAACCCCGACGCGATCCAGCGCGTGCAGGCACTCCTCGACGAGTACGAGGCGCTCTGGCGCACCCGGATCGCCCGACTCGACGCCCTCTTCGCCGCCGAGCTCGACGACACGCCCACCGACCCAGCCACGAAGGACTGACCATGCCGTTCATCTCCAGCACCAACGACCTCGACAACGTCACCCAGACGATGGTCGCCGAGTTCCCCGTCCCCGTCGCGCGACTGTGGGACGCATACGCGGACCCACGCCAGCTCGAGAAGTTCTGGGGGCCGCCGCAGTGGCCGGCGACATTCACCCGGCACGACATGCACGTCGGCGGAGAGAGCCACTACGCGATGCACGGACCGAACCCCGAGGACGTGTCGCGCGGCTACTGGGAGTACCTCGCGGTCGAACCGGGACGGTCGTTCCGGGTCCGTGACGGCTTCGCGAACCCCGACGGCTCGCGCAACACCGACATGCCGACCATGGAGATGGAATTCCGCTTCGAGGAGATCCCCGGCGGCTCGCGCCTCACCGTCACCACCTGGTTCAACTCCAGAGAGGAGCTCGAGCACCTCCTGTCCATGGGCATGGAGGAAGGCGGCATCGCCGCGATGTCGCAGATGGATGCGGTCCTCGCCGAGCTCACCGACTACTCCGCGACCTTCGCGACCGAGGCGCAGCTCCTCGACGACACGACCGTGCGCGTCTCCCGCATCCTCCGCGCCCCCGCCGAGACCGTGTGGCGCGCCCACCAGGAGGCCGAGCTCATGCAGCAGTGGCTCCTCGGCCCCGAGGGGTGGACGATGCCGCGGTGCGAGATCGCGCAGCGCGTCGGCGACAGCTACGTCTACGAGTGGGCGGAGACCGAGGGCGAAGGCCGCTTCGGCTTCACCGGCGAGCTCCTCGAATCCGCGGCGCCGTACCGGGCCGTCACCACCGAGCGGATGCTCGGCACCGACGGCCCGTCGACGCTGAACGAGCTCACCCTCATCCCGCTCGAGCACGGCACGCTCCTCACCCTCCTCATCCGCTACCCCAGCCGGGAGGTCCGGGACATGATCCTCGGCACCGGCATGACGGACGGCATGGAGTCAAGCTACGCGCGCCTCGAGCAGGTCGCCGCGAGTGCCTGATCGCAGTCGGGCGGAGGACCGCGGCTGGGCCGGGTCCTCCGCCCACCATGAGTACGCGCGGCTCCGTCGCGAGCGCGAGCGCATGCTGCGAGACGCACCGCCGCTGCTGCGCGACCTGCTCGCCGATGCCGCGCGCCACTCCCGCGCGCTCAGCGCATGGGAGCGCGGCGCGAAAGGCGAGGCGATCGTCGGCCGCATCCTCGATGGCGTCGACGGGATCCGGGTCCTGCACGACCGCGCCATGCCGGGCCGCTCCGCGAACATCGACCACATCGTCATCGCGCCGTCCGGCGTCTACGTCATCGACGCCAAGCACTACACGGAGCACCCGCGATTCGAGGCCCCACCCGGCGAGCCCGACCGCAGGCGCCGGCTGTGGGTGGGACACGAGGACCGCACGGCCCTCGTCGACGCCGCACGCTGGCAGGCGGCGGTGATCAGCGCGATCCTCGGGGAGCCCGGGATCCCGGTGCGCGGCGTGCTGTGCTTCGTCGGCGCCGACTGGACGACCGGCAACGGCTTCGTCGTCGACGGCGTCGGCGTCACCTCCGACTCGCGGATCGCCGCCCTCGTCGGTTCACCCGGACCGCTCGACCCCGCCTCGATCGCGCGCCTCCACGAGCTGCTCGACGCCTCGCTCAGCCCGGCGTGACCCGGGGCGCCCCGACGAGCACCCGGACCGGCGGCATTCAGAGCGCGGCATCGAGTCTCGGCTGCACGACCTGCTTGTAGATGAGGATGAGGGACGCCGTCACCGGGATCGCGATGAGCGCGCCGAGGAGGCCCAGCAGGGTGCCCCCGACGAGCGCGCCGATCACGACGAAGCCGCCGGGGATCGAGATCGTCTTGTTCATCACCCGCGGCGTCAGCACATATGCCTCGAGCTGCATATAAATGAGGTACGCGATCGCGAAGACGAGCGCCGCGACCGGATCGGTCAGCAGCAGCGCCACGGAGGCGCCCAGCCAGAAGAGCACCGAGCCGACGAGCGGGATGAGCGTGATCCCGAATGCGAGGACCGCGCCGAGCAGCGCGAAGGGCGCCCCCACCACGAGGAAGAGCAGCAGCGCGACGACCGAGTTCGCGAAGGCGAGCACGACCATGCCCGACAGGTAGCCGCCGATCGAGCTCGTGACCTGGCTGGTGATCTCCGCGACCTGCGGGCGGCTGTGCGCCGGTGCGATCCGCACGAACGCGGTCTTGATCGGCTCGAGCGACGCGAGGAAGTACAGCGTGAGGACGAGCACGATGACCATGCCCGAGATCCCCGTGCCGACATCCAGACCGAACTTGAGGATGCCGCCGGAGATGTTGAGCAGGTTCGCCGGGTCGGTGAGGAAGGTCCGCACCTGGCTGAGGATGTCGCTCACCGAGGTGCCGAAGTTGGTCGTGAGCCACGCGTAGAACTCGGTCTTCTGGAAATCGGTCACGAGCTGCGGCAGCCCGTTGACCGCCTGCACGATCTGCGTGACGACCGTCGGCAGCACGAGCCACAGCACGCCGGCGACGATGAGCAGCAGCGCGGCGAAGACGATCACGATCGCCCAGCCGCGCCGGACCCCGCGCCGCATCAGGAACCGCACGAGCGGATCGAGCCCGAGCGCCGCGAAGATCGCGAAGACGAGATACATGATGACCGTCGTCAGCGTCACCACCGCGACCCCGAGGGCGAAGGCGGTGAGTCCGCCGAGCGTCAGGAAGAACCCGACCGCATACGGGTGGAACAGGCGGAACCAGCCGCCGTTGTAGCGGTCGCGCCCTCCCGGGGCGCCCGCGAGCGGGCGCGCCGCGGGCGCTGATGGACCGGTCTGGGGCGTCTCCGGCGACGCCGCCTGGGGGTCCTTCTGGTCGTCGGTCATCGCGCCGCATCCCTTCGTCTCTCACATGATGGCGCACAGGACCGCTAGGTTTTCACCCAAATGGACGGCTTCGGCGCACTGCCCACCGACGTGCACATCAGCGTGACGTCGCTGATCACTGCCGCGGTCGGCCTCCTCACGGTCACCAACCCCATCGGGACGCTCCCGATCTTCCTCTCCCTCACGAAGGACTACGGGCCCAGCCGCCAGCGCCGCACCGCGCTCTTCGTCGGCATCGCGGTCGCCGTCGTGCTCCTCGCGGCGCTCCTCGTGGGGCAGTTCCTGCTCGACGTCTTCGACATCCACATCGACGCATTCCGAATCGCCGGCGGACTCCTGATCGGCTGGGTCGCCTGGTCGATGGTCACGGCGAAGACGTCCACGTTCCAGACGGATTCGGGATCGCGGTCCCCGGTCGTGGTCCCGCTCGCGATCCCGCTGCTCGCGGGGCCCGGGGCGATCGCCCTCGCGATCACCTTCGCGCACGGCTACCGGCACTGGCTCGAATGGGTGATCGGCGCGGTCCTGTGCATCCTCGTGGGCGCAGTGGTCGCGGGGATCTACGCGGCGGGTCCGTGGATCGCGAAGATCCTCACCCCTGCCGGCCTCGAGGTCGTGACGCGCGTCTTCGGTCTCCTGCTGCTCGCGATCGCCGTGCAGTCGGTCCTCGCGAACGTCTTCGAGGTGATCGGCGAGCACTTCGTCGTCGCGGTCGTGGACCCGCCGCTCGAGTGAGCCCAGTCGACCGGCGAGCGGCGGCAGGGTGACGGCGCCGCGATTCAGGCGTCCGGCTCGCCGTCGTAGTACCCGACCTCGTCGCCGTCGCGCCACAGCCTGAAGCCGCGGGAGGAGATGTACGCGGTCTTGCCGGAGTCCGGGTAGTGCCCGACGTCGGGGTCGCTCGTCGAGTCGATGTCGACGTAGCGCAGCGGCACCTCGCCGATGTTGGTCATGCGGTGCGCACCCTCGGGGCCCGGCGGGAAGACGACGACCTGACCGGGGCCGACCTCGAACTCGCCCTCCGGCGAGCGGACGAGACCCCGGCCCTCGAGGATGACGTACGCCTCGGTCACGTTCTCGTGCCAGTGGTACGGATAGGCGGAGCGCCCGGGCGGGATCTCCATGAATGCGACCTGCAGCTGATTGCCGAACTTCCCGACGACCTCATGCTTCGCGTAGGCGAATGCGCCCTGGTCCGCCGTGCGGGCCGGGAAGTCGGACTGGTGGCCGGTGACGACGCGATCGAATCCCATTCCCCCAGCGTGTGCTCCCCACTTCGCCGCCGCAAGGGGCAGAATCACCTGGTGCTCACGCTCCGCGCTGTCGCCCTCATCGTCAGGTTCCTGATCGAGCTCTCGCTCGTCGCGGGTGCTGCGATCGCGTCGTTCATGCTGCTGCCCGGGCCGCTCAACTGGATCGTCGGGGTGATCGCGCCGATCGTCATCGTCACGGTGTGGGCGATGTGGATGTCGCCGAAGGCCCCCTACACCCTCCCGCCCGCAGGGAAGCTCGCCGTCGAGACGCTCCTCGTCGTCGTCGTGTCGGCCGCGACGTGGCTCGCCGGCCTGCAGATCCTCGCGGTCGTCGTCTTCGTCGTGTGGGTGGCGCACCGCGTCGTGCTCGCGCTCACCACGAGGCACCGGACCGCCTGGGAGTAGCCCGCTGGTTCCGCCACCGGGTCGAGCCCGGTTGGCATACTCGTGAGGCATGGGGTTCTCGACGTCGCGCCCTGTCCGCGCGCACAGCACACAGGGCCGCCTCGGCCTCATCGGCTTGCTGGCCGCCTCGACGCTTGCGCTCGCCGGCTGCGTCACCGGTGCCGCACCCGCGTCGCCGACCGCTGAGCCGACGCCGTACGCGACGACCTCGCCGGTCGGCGGCCTCGGCGATGTGGCGCGCGCCGCGGTCGAGCGCCTCGGCGCGGGACCGTGCCCGCCGGAGCTCGCACCGGCCCTGTACGTCCCGAGCCTCGAGGACGGCTATCTCTGCGGCACACTCGAGGTCCCGCTCGATCATGCCGACCCTGCCGGGGCGACGCTCGCACTCGACGTGCTCGTCCACGACAGCGGCCTTGCCGGCGACGAGTCCCGCGGCACCGTCCTGTACATCGGCGGAGGTCCGGGCGGCGTCTCGCGCTGGATGGCGGCGCTCATGCCGTTCAGCGCGCCGGAGCTCGCCGCGCAGTACGACATCGTCGCGATGGATCTCCGCGGCACCGGCGCCGATGCGCTCGAGTGCGCGATGCTCCAGGACGAGGTGGGTGCGAGCGACATCGCCGTCCCGAGCCCGGAGGCGGTCGCCGAATGCGCGGCGTCGCTCGGCGAGCGCGCCCTCCACCAGTCCACCGCGGACGCCGTCGCCGACCTGGCGCTCCTGCGCGAGGCGCTCGAGCTCGACCGCTGGGTGCTGAACGGCACGAGCTACGGGACGTTCGTCGCGCAGCAGTTCGCGCTGCGCCACCCCGACTCGGTCCAGGCGCTCGTCCTCGACGGGCCGGTCCCGACCGGCGGCGTCGACCCGCTCCTCATGTCCTCGATGGCATCGATCCCGCGGGTGCTCGCGGAGCTCTGCGAGGCGCAGGACTGCGGCTTCGACCCGGTCGCAGCGCTCGAATCGGTCCTCGCCGCGGGCTACCCGGCGCTCCCGCTGCTCAACGCGATCATCGGCGACTCGGCGATGGGGGCGACCTTCTCCGGCCTGCTCGAAGGGCTCCATGATGCGCAGGAGGGCGACACCGCGCTCCTCGACGCGGTCGTCCTGCATGTCGAGGCGCTGTCGCGCGCCGAGCTCGCGCAGTTCAGCTCCGCCGCGCACATCGCCACGCTCTGCTCCGACACCCCGATGCCGTGGGGCGACGCGCGCACCCCGATCGATGAGCGCGCGGGTGCGCTCGCGGCGGCGATCGACGCACTCGACCCCGATTCGACATGGCCGTTCCCGACGTCGCTCGCGGGCGAGGTCGGGTCTGTCGTGTCGTGCCTGCTGTGGCCGGCGGCGGCATTCGACCCGCCGTCGACCGGCCCGCTCCCCGACGCCCCGACGCTCGTGCTTTCCGGCGGCTGGGACCTGTCGACCCCCGAGTCGAACGCGGCGGAGCTCGCGGCGGCGAATCCGGGCGTGCGGTCGGTCGTCATCCCTGCAGCCGGTCACGCGGTGCAGATGGGACCGGATGGGCTCCGCGCTGTGACGGAGTTCCTGCTCTCCCTCGACTGACCGCTGCCGTCGCGCTCGCCGCGCCGGAGGGCATTTTTCAGGCCTCGGTGCGTTCCCGCGACCGCTGCACGAGGGCTTCGAGCGCATCGAGGTACATCTCGAGCTCCTTCGCGAAGACGACCTCGTAGTCGACGGCGGCGAGCTCGGCCTTGAGCGATTCGGCGTGCGGGAACTGCGACGGGTCCTTCGGCGCGTACACCTGCATCCAGCCGCTCGGGTCACGGGTCTCGGCGAGCTTCGCGGCGTAGGCGCTCGACGAGCCGAGGACGAGGTTGGCGTAGACGTTGTACTGGATGACGGCGTCCTCGCCGCGGAGGCCTGCGACGTGGAGCGCCCGCAGGACCCATTCGACCGCCTGGAGCTCGTTGGGACCGTTCGTGACGGTCCACAGCGATGCGGCGGCCGCCGCCGGGTGCGCGACCGCGGTGCGCCACGCGCGCCAGGCGAGCTCCGCGAGGTCGGCGCGCCAGTCGTCGGTCGGCTCGTACCCGGCGATGGAGAGCCCGTCGAGGTGGTCGGCGATCGCGCGCTCGAGGTCCTGGCGGCTCGAGAAGTGGCGGTAGACGGCGGTCGGGGCCGCCTGCAGCTCCTTGCCGAGCCGCGCGAAGGTCAGCGCCGCCTCCCCTTCGCCGTCCATCAGGCGCAGTGCAGCCTCGATGATCTCCTCCTGGGAGATCGATCCCCGCTTCCGCCGCGGGCGCTGCGCTTCGCTCACGTTGTCCTCTCGGTCAGTATGCCTGCCAGTGTCCGGGTCGTGTGTTACCGGACGGTTCCAGTTTGTTACGCGTTAGTGAACTGCGTTGACTATGGCATTCACTAAACCCCATACTCAACTGCAACGCGATGCAGCGACGCATCGCGGGAGAGAGAAAGTGAACCGCCGCATGTCGACCCCCGCCGCACCGGAGCTGCGCTACAGCTTCCGAATCGTCGCGCACGTCGACCCGTACCTGACCCTCCAGGACCGCGGGGGCGACCGCCTCGAGTACATCCCGATCACCGGCGGGCCCGTCTCCGGCGAGCTCCGCGGAGCGATCATACCGGGTGGCGCAGACTGGTGTGTGATCCGCGCCGACGACACCTTCGAGGTCGAGGCGCGGATGCGAACGGCACCTGGGTCGGCACCGTCGAGATCCCCCGGGATCTCGAACCCGGGCCGCATCACCTCGTCGTGCACGAGCACGAGTCGGGCGACCCGGTCGCGAACCTGTGGCTCGATGTGCGGCCGCACCCGGTGTCGGGTGTGATCCCCGCGTTCGTGTTCGCCGCGCTCGTCGCGGTCGGCGCCATCGCGGCGGTCAGCGCACGTCGCCCCTCGGGCGCGGCGCGATCAGGCCGCCCGGACTAGTGGCTGCGCTCCCGGACTGGTCTGCGCTCAGAGCGGCTCGCCGCAGCTCCTGCAGACGACTTCGCCTTCCTCGTGGATCTGGCCGCAGCAGTACGCGACCGCCGAGGATTCACCGCTGTCGTCGTAGCAGTTTCGGAGGGTACCTCGGAAGCCTCGAAGTCGGCACCGCCTCGGCGTCTGCCACCCGCAGAGCGGGCTCAGGCGCCGCGATCTCAGGCGCCGGTGCCAGCTCCCGGCGTCGAGCCGCCGCCTCCCGGGCCGGTGAAGCGCTCGCCGTCGACCCGCCAGCCTGCGCCCGTGTCGACCAGGTACGCCTCGAAGCGGTCGATCATCGCATTCGATTCGAGGCGGAAGTGCTCGTCGTACACGACGGTCGCGACGCCGTCGTCGCCGATGCGGACGCTGATGAACTCGAGCTGGGCGTCCGTGATGCCCACGTACCAGCCGGACACCTCGGATCGGAATGCGTCGCAGTCGAACGCCCCGCTCGCATCGATCCAGTTCCACGACGCCTGATACGCGGTGGTCGTGGTCGCCTGGAACTCCTCGCAGTCGGCGTTCCAGTAGGAGGAGACGAATCGCCCCACCGTCTCCTCGGCCGCCGCCTGCGGGTCGTACCTCGTGGTGAGGGCGTACCAGAGGCCGATGGCGCCGAGGATGAGCGCGATCGGGGCGAGGATGGCGACGACGATGAGGATGCGCCGACCGACGGTCGTGATCCGCTCGGTCCGCTCGGTGTCCAGGCCCGGCGCGGGTGCGGCGCCGGAGGTCGGCGCGGTCGCGTCCAGCCACGGGCTTTCGGCGATGCCCGGCACGGGCTGGGCGCCGTCGGCACCGTCAGGGACGGGTGCGACAGGGGCGACGGGGTCGGCCGGTGCGACCGGCGCGCTGTCGACCGGTGCGACCGGCGCGCTGTCGACCGACGCGGGCGGCGCAGGCGGCTCGGGTGCAGGCTGCGTCTGGTCAGTCCACTGGGCGCCATCCCACCAGCGCAGGACCCCGGGGGTCACACCATCGGGGTACCAGCCCGGCGGGGTGTTCGTCGCCACGTGCTCTCCGATCTCGCAGGCCGACTGCGCGGCCTCCCCTCACGGTATCGCCTCGATCGTGGCGTGCACACGTGCGACGGACGGGCTCGCGCTGTCGGCTCCGAGGAGATGCCAGCTGAGGCGCCCGACACAGCAGAAGGCCCCGAGTCCGTGGACTCAGGGCCTTCTCTTCGTTGCGGGGACAGGATTTGAACCTGTGACCTCCGGGTTATGAGCCCGGCGAGCTACCGAGCTGCTCCACCCCGCGTCGGTGGTGCCAGTCTACCATCCCCGCACCTGTGCGATTTCCATGGGAACCTTGGACGGCGGCGACAGCGACGACGGCGACAGCGACGGGTTCACCCCGCGTCCCTGGACGGGCACCGCGCCGCCCCGGCATCGCGGGCGCCCCGCGACCGATGCGGGGGTTTGCCCCACCCTGGATTCGTCGGTGCGCACCATGTTCCATCGGGCCGCCGGTGACGAGGCTGGATAGCGCACCGGGCCGATCCGCGCCCGGGCCCATGGAGGAATCACAGACATGACATCAACCACCACCGATCAGCGGCGGGGCTTCTGGGATCAGTACGGAGCCCTGTGGGCGTCCGCGCCGAAGTCGTTCGTCGCGATCATCGCACTCAGCGTGATCGGCTACGTGACCTTCGGCCTCATGTGGGGCCTCGTCTCCGCCGGCATCGGCCTGCTCTTCGTGCTGCTGATCGGCGTGTTCCTGTTCGTCGCCGCCTTTTACGTGGCGCGCGGGATCGGCACGGCGGAGCTCGCAATCATCGAATGGGTCGGGCTGCCCCGGATCCCTCGCCCCATGTGGGAGGAGCGCAAAGGCTTCCTGCCGTGGCTCGGCTCCCTCTTCGGCTCGCCGAACTACTGGCTGTACCTCGTCAACTACCTGCTCCCGCAGTTCGTCCTCAGCGTCATCACCTTCGTCGTCGCGACCGTCTCCGTCGGCATCGCGATCGGCGGGACGCTGTGGCCGCTGTGGGCGTGGATCACGCCGCAGAGCACCTGGTGGGAGGAGACCTGGTTCCCCGGCGGTCTCGTCGGCGCCAACATCGCCCGCACGCTGCTCGGCCTCATCTTCCTCTTCTGCCTGCCCTTCATCCTGCGCGGCCTCATGTGGGCTCACTGGGGCCTCTCCCGGCTCATGCTCGGCGTCTCCCGCACGACCGCGCTCGAGCAGGAGCTGCAGCAGACGCAGGAGGCGCGCGCTGCAGCGGTCGCCGCTGAGGACACCGCGCTGCGCCGCCTCGAGCGCGACATCCACGATGGCCCGCAGCAGCGCCTCATCCGCATGCAGATGGACCTCGCGTCCGCGGACCGCCGCATCGCCGAATCCCCGGACGAGGCCCGCGAGCTCATCGCGTCCGCCTCCCAGCAGGCGAAGGAGGCGCTCGATGAGCTTCGAGCGCTCTCGCGCGGCTTCGCCCCGCCGATCCTGCAGGACCGCGGCCTGGTCGCGGCGCTCGAGTCGGCGGCGACCGCGAGCGCGGTGCCCGTCCAGGTGGTGGATGCGATGCCGGAGGGCACCCAGCTGCCGTCGGAGATCGAGCGCAACGCGTACGTCATCGCGAGCGAAGGCCTCACGAATGGCGTGAAGCACGCGAATGCGACCCGCATCGAGGTGTCGGTGCAGCTCACCGACGATCCGCGCGGCGTGACGATCACGATCACCGATGACGGCACGGGCGGCGCGGTGACGGTGCCGGGACACGGCATCGCGGGACTCCAGGAGCGGGTCGCTGGACTCGGCGGGACGCTCGACATCTCGAGCCCCGAGGGTGGTCCGACCGTGGTGACGGCGCACCTACCCTGGTGAGCATGGTGCGTGTCGCGGTCGCTGATGATTCGGTGTTCCTCAGAGAGGGGCTGGTCCGGGTCCTCAGCGAGGCGGGACACGAGGTGGTCGGCGCCTTCCCTGACGGGGAGGCACTGATCACTGCTGTCGGGGACCTCGCCCCTGATGTCGTGATCCTCGATGTGCGGATGCCGCCGACATTCCGCGATGAGGGGGTGCGGGCGGCGCTGCGGCTCCGCGCGGAGCACCCGGAGCTCGGGATCCTGCTGCTGTCGCAGTACGTGGAGATGCTGTATGTGCGGGAGCTCCTCGGGGCTGGCGCCGAGGGGGTCGGGTACCTGCTGAAGGATCGCGTCGCGTCCCTCGATGAACTGGGTGATGCGCTCGCCCGCATCGCCTCGGGCGGGACCGTCCTCGACCCGGAGGTCGTGACCCATCTCATGGGGCGACGCCGCGACCCGGTCGAGCAGCTCACCGCGAGGGAGCGCGATGTGCTCCAGCTTATGGCGGAGGGCCGCTCGAATCACGCGATCGCCGCCTCCCTCCACATCGGCCTCGGCGCGGTGGAGAAGCACATCACCTCGATCTTCGCGAAGTTCGGCCTGGAGGATTCGTCCTCGGCGCACCGTCGCGTGCTCGCGGTGCTGGCGTGGCTCGACGGCCAGGCGTAGCCTTCCGGCCATGGACAGCGCCCGCAGCTACGCCCGTGTCTTCGCGATGCCCTTCGCCCGGGTGTACCCGCTGTACGTGCAGAAGGTCGAGCGCAAGGGCCGCACCCGGGAGGAGCTCGACCAGGTCATCGAGTGGCTCACGGGGTACGACGCGGCTCGCATCCAGCGGCATGTCGCCGACGGCACGACCTTCGCGGAGTTCTTCGCCGGGGCGACCCTGCATCCGAATGCCTCGCTCATCACGGGCGTGATCTGCGGTGTCCGGGTCCAGGACATCGAGGACCCCCTCATGCGGCAGATCCGCTGCCTGGACAAGCTCGTCGACGAGCTCGCGAAGGGCAGGCCGATGGACAGGATCCTGCGCGCACCGGCTCCAGCCTGAGCCGCCGACGCGGATCGGACTGCACACGGCCGACGACGGAGGCCGCGTCGAGCGCTGGGCTCGGACGCGGCCTCCGTCGTCGTGATGGTCTGCGCCTACTGGCCGATCGCGCGGTTGGCCCGCTCGATCGCCGCCTGCATCCGCTCGTCGGCCTGCGCTGCGGCGACGAGGTCGCCTGAGGCGTAGGCGGCGGTGCGGTCCGCGAGCGCCGCCTCGTAGTCGGCGAGGGCCGCGGCGAGCTCGGCGAGCTGCGCATCGGTGAGCGACGGGATCGTCGGCGACGGCGTCGGCGTCGGCTCGCCTGGCGTGGGGGCCGGCGTGGGCTCCGGAGCCGGGGTCGGCGCAGGCGTCGGGGCCGGAGTCGGCGTCTCACCCGAGGGGCCCTCGCCGCTGTCGCCGGCCTCGGCACCCGAGTCGCCACCGAAGAGCACGTCGAGCGCTTCGTCGAGCGTGTCCTCGAAGGCGATGCCGTCGCCGAACCCGACGAGCACCTTGCGCAGCAGCGGGTACTGCGTGCCGCTCGCCGCCTGGACGTAGACGGGCTGCACGTAGAGCAGGCCGCCGCCGACCGGCAGCGTCAGCAGGTTGCCGTAGATGATGTCGTTCGCGGAGCCACCCGTGAGGCCGAGGATCTCGGCGGACACGATCGCGTCGGTCTTGAAGTTGTTGAAGACCTGGCCGGGGCCCGGGATCGACTGGGTCGGCAGCGTCAGGAGGGTGAGCTTGCCGTAGTCGTCGCCGGCGTCGGCATTCGCCGCGAGGTACCCGGTCAGGACGTCGCGCTGGGCGCCTGCGGTCGCTCGCGGGATGTACGTCGAGTAGATCGTGAATGCCGGTCGGTCCGACCCCGGGACCTCCATCGTGAGGTAGTACGGCGGCTGCAGCAGGCCGATCGGGTTGTCGACCGGGTCGGCCGGGGTGACCCACTGGTCCTCACCGGAGTAGAAGACGCCCGGGTCGGTCACGTGGTACGAGCCGAGGATCTGACGCTGCACCTTGAAGAGGTCGGCCGGGTAGCGGACGTGGTCGAGGAGCTCCTCGCTCATCTCCGCGGCGTCGCGCACGGTGTTCGGGAAGACCTTCTGCCAGGTCGCGAGCACCGGGTCCTCCGGGTCCCACGCGTAGAGGGTGACGGAGCCGTCGTACGCGTCGACGGTCGCCTTGACCGAGTTGCGGATGTAGTTCGCCGGGAGGGTCCGCAGCGAGCTCACCGGGGTGTCCGCGTCGGCGACGGCGCTGATGAGGTCGACCGTCTGCGAATACGGGTACCGGCTCGTCGTCGTGTAGCCGTCGACGATCCACACGATCCGCCCGTCGACGATCGCCGGGTAGATGTCATTGTCGAGCGTCAGGTACGGCGCGGCGCGCTGCACGCGCTCGCGCGGGTGACGGTCGTAGAGGATCTGCGACTGGTCGTTGACCGCGTCGGAGAAGAGGATCTGCTCCGACTGGAACTTGATCGCGTAGACGAGGCGGGTGAAGAGGTTGTCGAGCTTCGGGCCGCCGTCGCCCTTGAAGGTCGTCGTGATCGTCTGCGTCGAATCCGCACCACCGGCCGGGTAGTCGAGCTCGACCGGCGTCGCCCCCTCGGGCGCGCCGACGATCGAGTACTCAGGGCTGTTTTCCCCGAAGTAGACGCGCGGCTCGAACTCGCCGAGGTCGCCGACCGGCGGGATGTCCTTCTCGAGGAACAGCGGCTGGCCGTCGGATTCGCGCTGGTTGCCGTATGCGGCGACGACGCCGATGCCGTGCGTGTAGACGACGGTGTCGTTGTACCAGGAGCGTGCATCGCCGAGACCGGCCTGGTTGAGCTCGCGCACCGCGATGACGGTGTCCTGCGACTTGCCGTCGATCTTGTACCGGTCGACGTCGAGGCGGTTCGGGAACGTGTAGTACTGCTTGATCTGCTGCAGCTGGGCGAATGCGCGCGGCGCGATCGCCGGGTCGAGGATGCGGATCGACGCGGTCGTCTCGGCGTCCTCGCGGAGCGCACCGGGGGCCGCATCGGTGACCGCGGAGTACGGGATCTCCTCGACGTCGTCGACGCCGAATGCGACACGGGTCGCCGTGATCTCCCGCTCGATGTACGGCGCCTCGATCGTCTTCGCGCTCGGCTCCACCTGGAAGCGCTGCACGATCCACGGGTAGGCTGCCCCGACGACGAGCGAGAGCACGATGAGGAGCGCGACCCCGATGATCGGGATGCGCCAGCGACCGATGACCGCGGTGACGAAGCACGCGATCGCCACGAGCAGCGCCGCGCCGGCGAGGATCGCCTTGCCGGGGATGAGGGCGTTGACCTCGGTGTAGCCGGCGCCGGTCGCGAGGAAGCCGACGCTGGACTCGACCAGGTACGCGTACTGGTCGAGCCAGAGGCTCACGCCCTGCAGGAGGATGTAGATCCCCAGCATGATCGCGAGCTGGATGCGCGCGGCGCGCGAGATGCGGATCTGCCTGCCGACGACCCGGATCGAGCCGTACAGGTACACAGTCGCGAGCGTCAGCAGCGTCGCGAGGCCGACCGCCCACAGGGCGAAGGTGACGACGCCGCGGTAGAAGGGCAGCTCGAAGACGTAGAAGGAGATGTCGAGGCCGAACTCGGGGTCGACCTCGCCGAACGGAGTGCGGTTGAGCCACAGCGCGACCGTCGTCCACTGGGCGGATGCCGCGAAGCCGCCGAAGGCGCCGAGGATGATCGGCACGAGCCACATCGCCGCGCGGCGCAGCGGCTCGATGATCTGCTGGTAGCGGTCGAGCTGGGCGCCGAGCTTCGCGTACACGGGACGCGTGCGGTAGGCGATGTTGATGCCGAGCCACACCGGGATCGCGATCCCGAGGAATCCGACGACCCACATTCCCAGGCGCGAGAGCCATTCGGTCGTCAGGACGTTGAGGTAGCCGAGCTGCTGGTACCACAGGATGTCCGCGGCGAACGACGACGCGATGAAGAACAGCGCGATGATCGCGGCGATCACGATCACCGTGACGACGATCGCACGACGTCCACGTGAGGTGCGCTGCGGGGTGGCCGAGGGTGCTGACACTATCTGGTCTCCTGACGGTCGGTGCGGCTGGGAGTCTAGTCGGCGGGCCTGGACGGCACAGGGGTCCGGAGGAATGCGTGCGGCGAGCGCTCAGCCCCGCCACAGGGATTCGGGCTCAGCTGCAGCTCGGCAGCGATTCCGTGTCGCCGCCGGTCGCGATGACCTCGAGGGCGTCGATCGCCTCGTCGAGCGTCGACACCGCGACGACCTCGAGACCGCCGGGGATGTGCCCGACGACGCTCCGGCAGTTCGCGGTCGGGGCGAGGAACCACGCCGCTCCCGCGTCGAGCGCACCCCACATCTTCTGCTGGATGCCGCCGATCGCGCCGACCTCGCCCGCGGCGTTGATCGTGCCCGTGCCGGCGATGATCTCGCCGCCGGTGAGCGAGCCCGGGGTGAGCTTGTCGTAGATGCCGAGCGCGAACATGACCCCCGCGCTCGGACCTCCCACATTCTCCAGCTGGATGTCGACGTCGATCGGGAACTCGAACTCGGTCGCCACGAAGATGCCGATGATGGGCCTGCCCGACTCCCCCATCGTCGGCGTGATCTCGACCGTGCGCTGTCGACCATCCCGCTCGATCAGGAGCTCCGCGGGCGTGTCGGTGCCGTGCGCGACGATCGCGTCGATCATCGCATCCACGTCGTCGAACTCGCTGATCCCGTCGATGGCGAGGATGATGTCCCCCTCCTGGAGGATGCCGTCCGACGGGCCGCCCTCATCGATGCCCGCGACGGAGAGCTCGACATCGAGGTCGTAGCCGAGCGCGTCGAGCGCCGCCGCGATCGCCGCATGCTGTGAGTTGCGCATGTCGACCTTGGCGCGCTCCGCGAGCTCCTCCTCGGTCGTGTCCGGCTGGTACACCGCGTCGACGGGCAGGATCGCGCGGCGCGGGTCGAAGTACGCCTGCACGACGTCGAACCACGACGGCAGGTGCTGCGGGCCCGTCGCGTACACCGTGAGCATGCGCAGCTCGCCGTCAGTCGCATACGTCTCGGCCCCCGGGATGCTGATGAGCTGGACCGTCTCATCGCCCACCGTGGTGTCGCCGAGGACATCCCACGTGGGCCCGGGCGTCTCGATCACGTACGGCGCCGGGAGCGACGCGACGATGCCCGCGCAGATGCCACCGCCGAAGATGAGGCTGAGCCCGATGATCCAGCGGACCGGGAACGGTCGGCCAGGTTCGCCGAGAGCGGAGCGCACGAGCCCAGAGTCTATGGCGATTCACTGCGTATCTCCGATGAGACCCCCTAGCCTTTCCGGCATGAATGAGGACGAGGACGAGTTCCGGGAACTGCTGCGGGCGTTCCTCGAAGGGCAGACGGACATCGATCCGTCCAAGCTCGCGAGCGCGGCCGGACTGCCCAGCAATCCCGCCCTCCTCGCGCACCTCATGGAGCAGCTGAAGAAGGCCATGGATCGCCCGGGCGACGACATCGACTGGTCGCTCGCCGCCGAGCAGGCCGCCTCGATCGCGGCGGCCGGGATGGTCGTCACGCTCCCCGAGGAGCGGCAGGCGATCGAGCGGGCATTCGACATCGCCGAGCTGTGGCTCGATGAGGTGACCGACCTCGACCGCTCCACGAGAGCGCCGCTCGTCATGGGCCGCAGGGAGTGGACGAGCGCCACGATCGATGTCTGGACGCAGTTCGCCGAGCCGGTCGCGAACTCGATCGCGCGAGCCCTCACCGAGGCGCTGTCCGCCGCAGCCCCGGAGGAGCTCGACGGCATCCTCCCCGGCGCCGAGCGCATCATGCGGAATGTCGGCGGCACGCTGTTCGCGATGCAGCTCGGCCAGGTCGTCGGCCGCCTCTCCACCGAGGTGCTGTCCGGCGGCGACATCGGCATCCCGCTCTTCGAGGAGTCGCAGGCGGCGATCCTGCCGCAGAACGCGATCGCCTTCGGCCAGAGCCTCGAGCTCCCCGACGACCAGGTGCAGCTGTGGGTCGCGACCCGCGAGCTCGCGCACACGCGGCTCTTCCGCCACGCCAGGTGGCTGCGCCTCCAGCTCGTCACCGCGATCACCGACTACTCGCGCGGCATCTCCATCGACACCGAGCGACTCCAGGACGTCGCCCTCGAGCTCGACCCGGCGAATCCCGAATCCCTCCGCGACGCGCTCCAGTCCGGGGCGCTCATCCCGCCGAGGACCGAGGCGCAGGAGCTCGCACTGGCCCGGCTCGAGACGACCCTCGCGCTCGTCGAGGGCTGGGTGGATGTCGTGACCGCGGCCGCCACCAGACGACTGCCGTCGGCGCCCGCGATCGCCGAGGCGATCCGCCGACGCAGGGCGACCGGTGGGCCGGCGGAGCAGGCGCTCGCCGCCCTCGTCGGGCTCGAGCTGCGCCCCCGGCGGCTCCGGGAGGCGGCGGCGATGTGGCAGGCGGTCACGGATGCGGTCGGCCCGGCCGCCCGCGACACCCTGTGGTCGCATCCCGATCTCGCTCCGCGCCCCGAGGACATCGACGACCCGCAGGCGCTCATCGCGAGGCTCACCGGCGGACTCCCGGAGCAGGACGAGATGGATCGCGCACTCGAGGACCTCCTCGGCGGCGGCACGGGCCTGGACGGCGGGGCCGAGGACGGCACGGGCGGCGCGAGTCGGGAGGACGGAGCGTCGCCGGGTGCCGACGACCAGGATTCGCCCGAGCGCTGAGGGCCGCTACGCGTAGACGCGGCGACGGCGGCGGATCGCCGGCGAGGTCGTGACCGCCGCCTGCAGGTCGACGGTGCACCCGCAGTCGACGTGCGGTCGCTGCTCGATGGCGCGCAGCGTGCCATCCGCGAGGACCTCGACACCATCCACCGGCTCCTCCTGACGGAGGATCCAGCTCGCCGCCGCGAGCGCCTCGCCTCGGAGGAGCGGGTCCTTCGCGGTCCGAGCCGGCACCGCCATGAGCTGCGAGGCGAGCACCGGCCAGGCGTCATCCGCGTCGAGCCGGTGCATGTCGGCGCAGCGGAGACACGCGCTCCGCCCCGGCAGCACGAGATTCGACACGACGACCCTGTCCTGGCCGAACGTCACCCCGACGTGCGGGACATCGGCCCGCATCCAGCCGCGGCAGGCCGACCAGGGGATGACGTGGTCGGCGATGATGAGCCCGACGGTCGCGAGGGTCCTCGCGTCGCGATGGATGAGCCCGAGCGAGTGGAGTGTCTCCACGATCCCGGCGCGTTCGCGACTGCGCACCCGGATCGCGGCGATGGGCGGCGGTGCGGCGGGCTCATCGAGTGCAGCGGCGATCCGCTCCAGGAGCTGGTCGACGCGACGCGATCCGCATCGGCCGATCGCTGGGAGGGCGCTGCGCGGTGCACCGGCCGTGAGCGCTGAGATGAGGCGCTCCTCGGTCTCGCCGATCGGATCGAGCACGGCGATCGGCGGGTAGCCGATCTGCAGTGTCGTGGGCGACCGCCAGATGAGTGGGATATCACTTGCGATTCGCATGACTGTCACGGTCATCGAGTCTCGGAACCTGGGGTCGCGAGCACCGGAGATCGCCCCACAAGCCCCGGTGTTCTCGCGCCGTTCCTGCCGCTCCATAGCAGGATTTGCGCATTTCGGTCATTGACCGTACTCGTGACCTGCCGGACCGCGGGAAGACCGCCGCGATCAGCTCGTCGACTGCGGGGACGAGCTCGTGAGGTCCTCGATCGCCTGCAGGAATCGACTGCGCTCGCGCTCCGGCCCGCTCGCCACCCCACGACGCGCCCACGACAGCCGCAGCCGCCGCCGAGCACGCGTCACCGCCACATAGAACAGCCGCAGCTCCTCCTGGATCTCCTGCGGCGACGTCGCATACGACACCGGCAGCAGCCCCTCGGACAGACCCGCCACATGCACCGAATCCCACTCGAGACCCTTCGCCGAGTGGATCGTCGCGACCGTCACATCCCCGCCGACCGGGTCATCGCCGCGCGACTGGCGCTCGAGCAGCTCATCGATGAATCGCCCATACGGGTACTCGACGTGCGCCATCTGATAGATCGCGTCGAGCGCCGCCCATCGCTCCCGAGCCGCCGCAGGCAGATTCGGGTCCGGCTGGCCCGCGACCCACCCGAGACCGGACAGGATGCCGCGGACGGCATCCGCCGTCCGCTGACTCGGGTCGATCATCCGCCTCGCCGCGACCAGATGGACGACCGCCTCGCGGACGTGCGGCTGCTCCCAGAACCGCGCATCACCCCGCACCGTCACCGCGACCGATGCCGCCTGCAGCGCCGCCTCGATGATCGGCACCTGCGAGTTGAGGCGGACGAGGATCGCGATCTGATCCGACGGGATCCCGGCGGCGAGATCCGCCTTCACCGCCTCGGCGATCGCGAGCGCCTCCGCCCGCTCCGTCGGGTGCGCGCGCAGCTCGACCGGATCGCCCGGCTCCGGATTCGCCGCGCCAGGCTGCAGGACGACAGCGCCGCGCTGCCCCTTCACGATGCGGTTCGCGACATCGATGATGCGAGGGGTCGAGCGGTAGCTGCGGTCGAGTGTGAACACCTCCGCGCCCGGGTACTCGCGCTGGAAGCGCAGCAGGTAGTCGGAGGTCGCCCCGGCGAAGGAGTAGATCGTCTGATTCGCATCGCCGACGACGCACACATCGCGGCGGTCGCCGACCCACAGCGACAGGAGCCGGTGCTGGATGGGTGAGACGTCCTGATACTCGTCGATGATGAACGTCCGGTACTGGTCCCGGACCGCGCGGAGCACCCCGCGCTCGCTCGCGAGCATCCCCGCCGTCGCGAGGAGCACATCCTCGAGGTCGAGTCGGCGCCGATCATCCTTCAGGTCCTCGTAGATCTGCTGGATGCGCACGACATCCCGATCGGCGACCCCCGCCACGCGCCTGCCCGACGCGGCCCAGTCCTCGATCGACAGGTCGCTCACCTTGCGCCACTCGATCTCCGCCGCGATATCCCGGATCATCGCCTGATCGGTCCGCACCCCGATGGACGCCGCCGCCTCGGCGATCAGCTGGGCCTTCGATTCGACGATCCGAGGCGGCGCACCGCCGACGACCTGCGGCCAGAAGAACGACAGCTGCGCGAGCGCCGCCGAATGGAACGTGCGGGCCTGCACATCCCCCGCGCCGAGCGCGCGGAGCCGCGACCGCAGCTCCCCCGCGGCGCGCGTCGTGAACGTCAGCACCATCGTGCGCGACCCCGTCACGCGCCCCGTCTCGATGCCGTGCGCGATGCGGTACGTCAGCGTGCGGGTCTTGCCCGTGCCGGCGCCGGCGAGGATCGCGACAGGCCCGCCGATCGACTCCACCGCCGCGCGCTGCGCCGGGTCGAGGGTGCCGAGGTCAATCACCGATGGGACCCCCATACCAGGCCTCGATGATCGCCCGTGCGATCGACGAGCGCATGGGCAGGCCGATGCCGGACATCGCGAGCTCCTCGCGAGTGAACCAGCGCAGATCGATGATCTCCTCGCCGTCAGGCATCAGCACGCCGGGGTCGTCCGGCGAGACGCGCGCCGAGAAGCCGAGCATGAGCGACGAGGGGAACGGCCACGGCTGGCTGCCGAGGTACACGGGGTCGACGACGTTGAGGCCGGACTCCTCCCGGATCTCGCGGATGACCGCCGCCTCGAGCGACTCACCAGGGTCGACGAAACCCGCAAGCAGCGAGTACCGCGCCCCGCCCCACGCGGCATTCGCCCCGAGGAGGATCCGATCGTCATCGTCGAGCACCGCGACGATCACCGCGGGGTCAGTGCGCGGAAAGACCGGATTGTCCTGATCGTCCTTCCGCACCCATCCCGCCTCATGGATGAAGGTCTCGCCGCCCGTCCTCGGCGAGAAGCGGTGCGAATCGTGCCAGTTGAGGATCGCGAGCGCCTGCGTGAAGAGCCCGGCATCCTCCGGCTCGAGCGAATCCCCCACGGCGCGCAGCGACACCCAGTCCGCGTCGGCGAGGTGGGCGGCATTCTCGAGCTGTGCGGCGATGATGCGCGTGCCCGCCGGCACGTCCGGCCGATCCGTGAGCGTCCGTCCGAGGTAGGCGCTCACCGCTGGTCGGGCGACAGCGCTCGGCGGGAGCAGCTGGAGCCGCCCAGGCCCGGACAGCAGCGCCTGGCCGTCGAGGATGTACAGGACCCGCGTGGACTCGTCATCCCACAGCCGGTCGAGGAGCCCATGCTCGAGCCTCGCGGCATGGTCGCGGTCGAGACCGCCGCGGCTCAGCGGGAACTCCGGAAGCGGGAAACGGTGGTGCTGCGACAATGCGCCCCTCCAGCGTCGGCGGCGTGGCGTGAGCCCGGTGCGACGGGCCAGCGACCTACCCTGTGGGGTATGGCGCGATCACCTCTCACTCTAGCCGCGCTCGCTGTCGCCGCGATTCCGGGCCTCGAGGTCGCCTCGGCCGCGGCGCTCGCCGACGATCCCGAGTACGACTCGGCGATCATCGAGACGAAGGACGAGCGGCACCTGCTCGTCCGCGTCCCCCGCAGCCGCAGCGCAGAGGAGCGCCTCAGCAAGGAGATGCTGGCCGCCCAGGCGCTCACGCCGGGTGCCCGCTCCCGACTCGGCTTCGCCGCACCCGCCTTCGTCGGTCGCGCACGCGTCGCCCCGACCTTCGCCGCGGTCATGGAGTACCCCTACGGCGAATCCGTCCCGCTCGCGCAGATCCCGATCGAGCCGGAGGGACTCGGCTACCGGATCGGTCGCGCGATCGCGGAGATCCACGCGCTTCCCTCGACGGTGGTGACCGATGCGGGTCTTCCCGTGGGCGGTCCGCACGAGGCTCGTCGCGCCGCCGAGAGCGTCCTCGAGCGCGTGATCGCGACCGGGCTGCTTCCCCTCGCGGTCCGCGGGCGCTGGGAGGCGGCGATCGCCGACGCCGACCTGTGGCAGTTCCAGCCCGCGGTCATCGGAGGTGGCTTCGACTCGAGCTCGTTCCTGTCGCATGGCGATGTCGTGCTGTCCGTCGTCGGCTGGCAGGGTCTGTCGATCGGCGACCCGGCGAGCGACCTGTCGTGGGTGTCGCAGAACGAGCGCGTCGCCGATGCGGTGTTCTCCGGGTACCAGTCGGTAGCGGGCTCAGGTGACCGCCGCCTGCGTCACCGCGCCGCGTTCCTGTCGGAGATCGCGGTCGGCCGCTGGCTGCTCCACGGCATCGAGTCGAAGGACACCGACATCGTGGATGACGCGGTGGAGATGCTCACGACGCTCGCGGAGCGCATCCACGGCGACATGTCAGCGCGCATCGAGCAGCAGACCGCGCCGGTCCTGACGGTGGATGAGGTCGAGGACCTGCTCGACCGCGCGCAGAAGGCGGTCTGAACCGGGCCGATCGCTGACGCCCCCGGCGGGCAGCCGACCTCGACTTCGAGTCACCCGCCTGCGTCGCTCGCCGCCCCTGGGCCGTCGGCGTGCTCGTCGATCGCCGCGTGCCACCTGGCGAGCAGCTCGTCCTGGTCCGGCAGGTCCGTCGGCTCATACACGAGGTCGGCGCCCACGAAGTACGCCTTCGCGTCGATCCGGTCGATGGGCACCCCGTACCGGTGCGACCACGCGATGCGGTACAGCGCGAGCTGATAGTCGTACGCGGACAGGTCCCCGGAGGTCCTGTCCCCGGTCTTCCAGTCGACGATCTCGATGCGGTCGCCCCGCTGGAAGACCGCATCGATCCGACACGGGATGGTGTGCCCGGCGAACGGCAGGTCAATGGTCTCCTCGATCGCGATCGGCTGGAGCTCGGCCCACGCGGACCGGCCGAATCGCTCCTTCAGCACTTCGAGCTTGGCAAGCTCGGCGGCGTCCGGCGGCAGGTCGCGCGCACCATCCGGCTGGTCCTCGTCCTCGATGAGCTCATCCAGGTCGATGAGCGGTGGAGGCATGACGCTCCGGTAGCGACGCTCCACCCACTCGTGGAAGAGGGTCCCGATGCGACTCGCTCGATGCGGCGCCTCCGGCATGGGCCTCGCGGCGCGCGCAGCGACGACGAGCGGGTCGCGCATCCAGTCGCGGAACCCGGAGGCGGCGAGTCTCGGCGGGAGCACGCTGCGGACGCTCGGCGCCACGAGGGCGGCCCGATGCTCGGCGAGCAGGAGCTCGATGTCGTCGCGCCATGTCCCGAGGTCGCGCTCCTCGGCCGCGAGCATCTGGCGCACGAGCGCCGCGGCCTGCTCGACTCTGCCCCTGCGCGTGGCGAGCGGGTCGAAGGGCCACTGGACGTCATCGCGGTGCGTGTCGCTCGGGTCCTGCTCGAATGCGGACTGGAAGGTGGCGATCCGCGGCTCGAGGGACACGAGGTCGTTCGCGATGTACTCGCTGGGCGCCCGCGGCCGTCTCGGCCTGCCGGGTCCGGCGGACTTGCCCGGCCAGTGCGACCCGGTCAGCAGGAGGTCGCGCTTCGTCCTCGTCACGGCGACGTAGGCCAGTCGCCGCTCCTCAGCCTGGTGTCGCCGCCTGAGCTGCTCGGCGAACGCGTCGAGCTCGGCCTTGAGCTCCTTGCGCGTCGTGGTCGACTCCCAGCGGAACCATGCGGTGCGCCGCAGCGCCTCGCGGTCGCCGCGGAACTCGTACGGTAGCTCGCCGAAGCGCACCCAGCCCTTCCCTTCGCGCGGCGCGTCCGGGAAGTCGTCCTCGACGAGACGGGGGATCGCGACCGCATCCCATTGGAGGCCTTTGGCGGCGTGGACGGTGAGCAGCTGCACGACACCCGGCTCGGCCGGCTCCTCCGCCGGTCCGATCCGCTCGTCGGCGGCGATCGCGCGGTCTGCCCAGGCGAGGAACCCGCTGATCGTCCCCGAGTCGTCGATGCGCGTGAAGGCCTCGACCTGCGCGCGGAACGCTCTGAGCTGCGCCTGGCCTTTGGCTCGCCGCTCGTTCGCGACGATCTCGATGTCGAGCCGGAGCGCCTCCTCGACGAGACGGACGATCTCCGTGATGGGGCTGCCGAGTCTGAGCCGCAGGGATCGGAAGACCTGCGCCGCATCCCGGAGTCGGGCGAGCCCTTCCGGGGTGAATGCCGTGAGCGCATCCCAGTCGTCCCGCGCGTCGAGGAGCGCATCGAGTCCGTCGACGATCGAGGCACCGTCGTCGACGTGGTGCACGTGCTCGCCCGCCCGCTGCCGGTGCACGATCCGCGAGAACTCGCGAAGCGCGGCGAGATCCCGCACGCCGATGCGCCAGCGCCCGCCGGTGAGGAGCCGGATGAGTGCGGAACCGCCGTCGGGGTCGACGAGGACGCGGAGTCCTGCGAGGAGGTCGGTGACCTCCGGGCTGGTGAGGAGTCCGCCGACGCCGAGGACGCGGTGCTCGATGCCTGCCGCCTCGAGTGCGGCGGCGAATCGCTGGATGTGCTTGCGCTTGCGGAAGAGGATCGCGGCGGTCGGCGGCCTGCCCGCGAGCTCGCCGGCTCGCAGCCGGTCGGCGAACCAGCTCGCGGTGAGCTCGGCCTCGTCGTCGATGGTCTCGGCCCATTCGATGTCGAATCGTCCGGCGACCGCATTGGGGCGGGGCTTGAGTTCGCCGACGTCCGCCTGGGCGCGCAATGGCTGCGCGATGCGGTTCGCCGCCTCCAGGACGATCTCGGGGTTCCGCCAGCTCGTGAGGAGGTCATGGCGGGCGACCCCGACGGGTCCGCCGAAGTCCGCTGGGAACCCGGAGAGGTTCGCGTCGCTCGCTCCGCGCCAGCCGTAGATGGACTGATTGGGGTCGCCGACGGCGACGATGACACGCTGCTCGTCTGGATCGCGCGCCGCGAAGAGCTCGGACAGCAGCTCGGTCTGGACGACGGAGGTGTCCTGGTACTCGTCGAGGAGCACGAACCGGTACCGGTCGCGGATCGCCTCCCGTGCGCTCTCGGAGGTGCGGACGATCGCGAGCGCGGAGACGATCTGGTCGCTGAACTCCATGAGTCCGCGCCGGCGCTTCGCCTCGCGGAACTCCGCGACGAGCGGGAGGAGGACCTGCAGACCGGCGACTCGCTCGCACTCCTCGATGAGGCTGAGACGCTCATGCCGGTCCCCGAGCGGGAGCCCGCGGACATGGGCGATGAATCGCTCGACGTAGGCGGCGATCGCCTCCGGGTCGCTCACCGCGTTGTCGCCGATCGCATGCGAGAGCGCGAGGACCGCGTCGGTCACGTCCTCGGCGCGCTTGTCGAGCTCGGCGAGTCCGGGCACGCGCGAGTTCACGACGACGCGTCGCGCGAGCTGCCATGCCGCCGCCTCGGACGCGAGCTCGGCGTCGGGATCGAGCCCGATGACGAGGGCGTGCTCGCGGTAGATGCTCGCGGCGAATGCGTTGTAGGTGGTGACGGTCGGGCTCGCGATGCCGAGCTCGAATGCCTCGACCTCCGCGACCGGGTCGAGCCTCGCTGCGGGTGCCGCCGCACCGACGTGGGCCCGTGCTCGCGCGACGGCGTCGAAGCGGTCGAGGAGGTTCGCGATCCGGTCGCGGAGCTCGCGCGCCGCCTTGCGGGTGAAGGTGAGGCCGAGCACCTCGTCGGGTCGGGCGATGCCGTTCGCGACGAGGTAGAGGACGCGCATCGCCATGGTCGTCGTCTTGCCGCTGCCGGCGCCCGCGACGACGAGTGCAGGCCCGAGCGGCGCTTCGATGACGCGCGCCTGCTCGTCGGTGGGTGTCGGCTCGCGGAGGGCTTCGGCGAGCGCGACCGCGGTCCAGGTCGGGGCGCTCATGCGCTCACCGCCGGGATGATGTGGACAGGGCACAGGCCGCCCGAGTCACGGCTCTCGCAGTGGGATTCGAGGTAGGCGGTGAAGACCGGCTGCGCCATGCCCTCGCCGGTCTCCTGGATGGTGGCCCGCCACCGGTCGATCTGCTCGGCGTCGAGCGGTGTCTGGGCGCGTTCGCGCTTCCCGGTCGCCTTCGGCGCGAGGATGACGAGCTTCGCCCCGCCGGATGGGATCCGCCGAGTCGGATCGGCGTCGACGGCGACGGCCTCGGCGCCCTCGATCGCACCTGCCTCGAGTGCGAGCTGGTAGGCGGCCAGCTGCGGGTGCTCCTGCACCTTCGCCCCCTGGTACTTCGTCTCCTGTCCGGTCTTGAAGTCGACGACGATCGCGACCTCGCCGTCGGGGCCGTTGACGATGTCGACGCGATCGATGCGGCCACGCAGTCGCGTGCGGCCGATCTCGAGGTCGAGCCGCGTCTCGCTCGCGAGCGTCCGACCACCGGCCGCGACGAGGTCGCGCTGGTATTCGGCGAGGAGCTCGGCGATCTGGCCTGCCCGGGCGAGCTCGCGCTCCTCGATCCACTCGCTCTCGAACTCGAGCTCCGCCCAGCGTCCGCGGATGTACTCGAGGATCGCCTCGGCGCTCGCGTCGACCTCGGTCTCGGCGAGCGCGTGGGCGGCGTCGTGGACGATCGTGCCGATGCTGGCCGCGGTCTGCGCGGTGTCGGCGCCGAGTCGTCGGAGCGCCCAGTGCAGCGGGCACTCCAGGTAGGTCGAGAGCTCCGAGGGGTGGACGGTGATCTGCTCGTCCTCGTCGACGAGCCGCGCAGTCGTCGAGGGCTCGGGGATCCCGTACCACTCGTCCGGGTGCGCACCGGGCTGCTCTGCCTCGGCGAGCACCGCGAGCGCCGCCGCCGCGGTCGGGTCGCCGGTGCGGGTGAGCTCGCGCCGCAGCCGCGCGGTCATGCCGCGCATCGTCAGCGGAATCTTCGCCTCCTCGGTGACGTCCTCGGGGCCACGTCGCCGGGGCGGGATGCGCATGAAGGTCGATGGGAGCTCCTCCTCGCCGTCCACCGCGACCGCGATGACGGCCCGTCGAGCTCGTCCCATGGCGCTCGTCAGCAGACGCAGCTCATCCATGACGACCTCGCGGCGACGGTCGATGAGCGAGAGGTCCTCCCCGTCGAGCAGGGCGGTGAACTCGCCGACGCCGAGGAGCGAGCCGCGCACACGCGGGTTCGGCCAGATGCCGTCCTGGAGGTCGAGGACGTAGACGGTGTCGAATTCGACGCCGAGGAGCGAGGCGGGCGTCCCGACGGCGACACGGTCCCGCTCGGCGGTCGGCGCGATCGAGTCCGCCCCGACGCGCGCGCCGAGCCAGGCGTCGATGAATGCGCGCGGTGGCGCGTGCGGCTCCCGCTCGGCATGACGCTTGGCCGCGTCGAAGAGGACCATGACGGCGTCGAGGTGCCGATTCGCCTCGTCGGCGGCGCGACCCGCGCCGAGTGCCGTCTCGCCCCACACACCGCGGAGCCGTCCGTCGTGGTCGCGCCAGCCGAGGCCGCTGCTGCTCCACGCCGCCCAGAGGACGTCCTCGATCGTGCCACCGGCGCGGACGGCCTCAACCGTGCGGTGCAGCCCGAGCGCGACGCGGTGGGCGGCGCGTCCTTCCGGACTTTCGAGCATCGCGAAGCCGCCGGGAGTCGCGAGGGCCTCGGCGACGAGCTGCCGGCCTCGACGCGGGTCGTCGGGATCGGCGCTGAGCGCGATCCGCCGCAGCGCGGTCCGAAGGCGCCGAAGCCCGATCGCGTCGATCCGCCCGTAGCTCCCGGTGAGGATGAGCTCGGCGGTCTCGGGGTCGATGGGCTGGTCGGGGTCGTGCGCGAGGTCGATCGCGGTCGCGACGAGCGCCACGAGGCTCTCGGTCGCCCAGCCGTCATCGTCGACGCGCGTCCCGAAGGCGAGCGCGGGCACCTCGAGCGCTCGAAGCTCCCGCGCGATGCGAGGCACGCTCGCACTGCTGCGGACGACGACGGCGAGCTCGTGCCACGGTGTCCCGCTCACCGCTCGCTCACGCAGGCCGCGCGCGACGAAGGCCAGGACGTCCCCCCGCTCGGGCAGTGCGACGGCCTCCGCGAGCCCGGGGGCGATGCCGTCGGCGGGTGTGGCCGCGCGCTGCGTGCCAGCACCCGCCGTGCCGATCGCCGAGGTCGCGCGCGTGATCGCCTGTCGGATCTCCGTGCCGTGCCGGTGCACCGTCGGCAGCACGAGCTGCTCGACGGGGCGTCCGAACCCCCGGACGAATCCGCCGGGATCAGCGCCGCGGAACCCACCGGTGGCGACGTCGGGGTCGCCGAGCGCGACGATGCGCACGCCCGCGCTCGCGATCGCGTGCACGAAGTCGAGTCCGCTGCGGCCGAGCTCCTGCGCATCGTCGATGACGAGGAGGCGCAGCTCGCCGACGAGCCTCGGGTCCTCCCGCACGAGCTGTCCCGCTCGCCGCACCGCGACGACCGAGTCGATCGGGTCGGCCCCAGGGTGGAGTCGGGCGAGCTCGCGGTCGACATCCTGCAGCAGCTGGCCCGCGACGACCCAGTCCTGTCGTCCGCTCGCGGCGCCGACCCGGCTGATCCCCTCGGCATCGAGCCCTCGCTCCGCTGCGCGCGCCGCGAGCTCGCGGATCTCGCCTCGGAAGGCCGGCAGCAGCCGCGCGCTCGGTCCGAGCGTCGTCGGCCAGCGCCCGTCGGCGCGATCGGCGATCTCGCGCTCGATGAGCTCCGCGATGATGCGGTCCTGCTCGGCACCGCTCACATACACCGGCGGGAGACGGGTGCCGTCCGCGGCGGCGCGCATGAGGACGCCGTGCGCGATCGATGCGATCGTGCGGGCGAGCGGTCCCGGTGTCGCGCGACCGACCCGCGATGCGAGCACCTCGCGCAGCCGGGATGCGACTCGGCGCGACGGCGCGACGACGAGCACGGAGCCCGGGTCGACCTCCGGATGCGCGAGTCGCCTGGCGACGAGCTCGATCGCGGTCGTCGTCTTCCCCGTGCCGGGCGCGCCGAGGACGATGACATCGGCCTCGCCGTCGAATGCTGCGACCGCACGCTGGACGGGGTCGAGCTCGAAGGGCATGCGTCGAGGCTATCGACGACGTCCGACATCCCCGCGCCCGCCGACGGCCCCGCGGGGTCGGGGTTTCGCGGTGAGCGCACACACCCCGCCGGGCGGCGACGCGGCACTATCCTGATCGCGTGGAAGTTCGCATCGGCATCATCAACTCGCCCCGTGAGATCGCATTCGAGTCCTCGGATTCGGCAGCCGACGTCGAACAGGTCGTCGCTTCCGCGCTCGGCTCCGGCCAGGCGCACGTGAGCTTCACCGACGACAAGGACCGCCGCTACATCGTGCCGACGGCGAGCATCGCCTACGTCGAGATCGGCTCCGACAAGGTCCGTCCCGTCGGGTTCGTCGCCTGATCGATCTGCGATGGAGATCATCTACGCGACGGTGATCGGCGCTGCGATCGGCCTCGTCCCGCGCTACGCGATCCCCGGCCGCTCCGCCTACGGCCTCATCGTGACGCCATTCGTCGGCGGCATCGCGACCGCGGTCGCGTGGGTCATCCTCACCTGGCTGGGCCTGCCGTACGACGGCGGCTGGATCTGGGTGATCGCGCTCGCCGCGGCCGCCGTGGCCTCGGTGCTCGTGGCGCTCCTCGTCCCGCGGATCCGGGCGAAGGCGGACGAGGCCTTCCTGCAGGCGGCTCGTCGCGCCGCCTAGCCGATCGGCATCCGCAGCCCCACCGGCGACGATCGCGTCCGGGCCCGCTGCGGCGACGGCTCAGGCCGAGAGCCCGAGCGCGTCCATGCGACGCGTGTGATTGGCGATGAGCTCGCTGAACCCAGGCTCCGCGCGCCCGGCGACCTCGATGCCGTGGTGGTCCAGCACCTCGCGGGCGACGAGCATGATGTCGCCGAGCACTCGACGACCCCACAGCGCGAGTCGCGACGGGAGTCGGGGGTTGCGCTCCATGGCCTCGGACAGGACGCGGGCGACGACCGACTCGCTCGACCGGTCGGCGAATGCCGCGCGCACGACCTCGGCGGACGCGCTCGGCAGGCCCTCGGCGAGCGCCTGGAACAGGTCGTCGAGGAATCCGCTCGCGAGGTGCGCGGTGAGCGTCGTCTCGTACCAGTCCTGCCCCTTGGTCAGACGGCGGAAGCGATCCGGCACGGCGCGGTACCGGTCCATCTCCACCGCGGCGTCGCGTCCCTTCGCCTCGATCGCGCGGGCGAATGCGCGGTGCCGATCGAGTGCGGCATCCGCTGCGATCGCGAGCGCCGACTTCGCCGATGTCGCGGGCGCCAGCGAGATCGCGAGGCTGAATTCGTCGAAGATCATGAGCTCGATGTACGCGGCGCGCGCGAGGAACTCGATGGGCTCAGGCGCGAACTCCTTCAGGTCGATGCGCGTCGCGGGCTGCGCCTCGTCGCGACTGCGCAGACGCGGCGCCTGGATGCCGCGCTTGCGCCGCCAGAACCAATCGACCACGGCGACAAGCCTAGATGGGCTCCCCAGGTCCTGCGTCCATGCCGTTGGTAGAATGCCGCGACACCCCCGCTCGGAGGGGTCCTGCGCCCGGTGGACATGGAGAAGGGCGCGACCGATATCCGCCCGATCGATCGGGCCATGACACCGACAGGCAGCATTCACAGTGACGTTCGCTGATCTCAACATCGATTCCGACATCGTCGACGCGCTCGCGGCGCAGGGCATCGTCGAGCCCTTCCCGATCCAGGAGCAGACCATCCCCCTCGCCCTGACGGGCCAGGACATCATCGGCCAGGCCAAGACGGGCACCGGCAAGACCCTCGGCTTCGGCCTTCCCCTCATCCAGCGCCTCGGGCCGGACCCGGAGCCCGGCGTGAAGGCCCTCGTCGTCGTGCCGACGCGCGAGCTGTGCATCCAGGTCGCGGAGGACCTGACGCTCGCGGCGTCGAACCGCGCGACGAAGGTGACGGCGATCTACGGCGGCAAGGCGTACGACGAGCAGGTGGCGGCGCTCAAGGACGGCGCCCAGGTCGTCGTCGGCACCCCGGGTCGCCTCCTCGACCTCGCGGGCCAGCGCATGCTGAGCCTCGCGGGCATCCAGACGATGGTGCTCGACGAGGCGGACAAGATGCTCGACCTCGGCTTCCTCGTCGACATCGAGAAGCTCTTCGCGCAGACGCCGCCGACGCGTCACACGATGCTCTTCTCGGCGACGATGCCCGGTCCGATCGTGGCGCTCGCGCGTCGATTCATGAATCGCCCGGTGCACATCCGCACCTCCGACCCCGATGAGGGCCTCACGCAGGCCAACATCAAGCACATCGTCTACCGCGCCCATGCGCTCGACAAGGACGAGGTGATCGGCCGCATCCTGCAGGCGGAGGGTCGCGGCAAGACCGTCATCTTCACCCGCACGAAGCGCGCCGCCGCTCGACTCGTGGAGGAGCTGAAGGACCGCGGCTTCCCGGCGGTCGCCGTCCACGGCGACCTGTCGCAGGAGCAGCGCGAGCGCGCGATGGCGGCCTTCCGATCAGGCAAGAAGGAGATCCTCATCGCGACCGATGTCGCCGCGCGAGGCATCGACGTCGATGACGTCACGCACGTCATCAACCACACGGTCCCCGACGACCACGACACCTACCTGCACCGCGCGGGCCGCACGGGTCGCGCGGGCAAGACGGGTGTCGCGGTGACCTTCGTCGACTGGGAGGACCTCCACAAGTGGAAGCTCATCGACAAGGCGCTCGAGATGGGCATCCCGGAGCCGGTGGAGACCTACTCGACGTCGCCGCACCTGTACAGCGATCTCGGCATCCCGGAGGGCACGAAGGGCCGTCTGCCGGGCAGCCACGCACCATCGGTCCGCGACTCGGGCGCGCCGAAGAGGTCGAAGGGCGAGCCCCGGAGCGAGGGCCGCGGTCGCGAGCGCACGCGCTCAGGTGAGGGCCGCGGTCGCGCCGACCGTCCGAAGCACGAGCCGAAGACGGAGTCCATCAGCACGGAGGGTGGCGAGCGCAGGCGTCGCCGTCGCCGTCGCCGTGGCGGTTCGGGTGGTGCTGGCGAGGCTGAAGTTGCGGGCGGTCAGGCCGCCGCGAGCGCACCCGCAGGCGAGTAGGCGCCGGCGGCCGCTCGCACCATCGTCCGCTGTCGTCGCGCCGCGTCATGGCGCACCGGTCCGGCAGCGCGGCGACTAGCGTGAGGTCCATGCCGCATCTCATCTCGCCGACGGAGCTCCGATCCCTCATCGACAGCGGTGCGCCCGTGCGCGTCCTCGACGTCCGGTGGAGGCTCGGCCAGGCCGATGGCCGGCTGCGCTACGAGGAGTCGCACATCCCCGGTGCGGTCTATGTCGACATGGACTCGGAGCTCGCGGCGCATCCCGCGTCCCCGAGCGAGGGTCGGCACCCGCTGCCGTCTGAGGCGGCATTCCAGGATTCGGTCCGCCGCTGGGGCATCGACGATGGGGACACGATCGTCGTGTACGATGACGCGCTCGGCATCTCCGCGGGCCGCGCATGGTGGCTGCTGCGATTCGCGGGGATGGAGGATGTCCGCCTGCTCGATGGGGCCTTCAGCGCGTGGAGGGCGGCGGGGCTCTCGCTCGAGTCCGGTCGGCGCGAGGTACCGCGGGGTTCGGCGACCGTTCGATTCGGCTCCCTGCCGGTGGTCGACATGGATGCCGCCGCGCGCATCCCGGACGACGGCGTGCTCATCGATGTCCGCGCCCGCGAGCGCTACCGCGGCGACACCGAGCCGGTCGATCCGGTCCCCGGCCACATCCCTGGCGCGGTGAACGTCCCGGGTGCGGAGCTGCTCGACGCCGATGGTCGGCTGCTCCCGGCGGACGTGCTCCGCGAGCGCTTCACCGCGCTCGGCGTGCGTGACGACCGCCCGCTCGCGGTCTACTGCGGCTCGGGGGTCTCGGCTTCCCACGGGGTTCTCGCGCTCACGGTCGCCGGGTTCTCCCCCGCGCTGTACCTGGGGTCGTGGAGCCAGTGGTCGAACACTCCGGGCCGCCCGGTGGCGACGGGGGACGCGCCCTTCGGAGACTGATCGACGGCGTCCGAGGAGGCTCAGCGGCCTGACCGCGGATCGCGCTCAGCGGCCCGCGCGCTCGAGGATGCGCGAGAACTGCACGACGTCGGTCGTGTGCTCGGCGAGCCGGTTGGGCTTGCCGGCGCCGTGGTAGTCGCTCGACCCGGTCACGATGAGGTCGAACTGCCTGGCCATGTCCTGCCAGAACGGCAGCCGGTCGGGACGGTTGTCACGGTGGTGCAGCTCGAGGCCCGCGAGTCCGGCGTGCACGAGCTCGCGCACGCGCTGCTCGTCGAAGAGGCTCGACGGGCCGCGCGCACCCGGGTGCGCGATGACGGCGACGCCACCGGCGTTCGTGATGAGCTCGACGCCGACGACGGGCAGCGGGGCGCGATGCGGGCGATAGTACCCGCCGCGCCAGTGCAGGATCGTGGCGAATGCCGCGGATCGGTCCGGCACGATCCCTTTCGCGACGAGCGCGTCGGCGATGTGCGGGCGCCCCACGGTCGCGCCGTCGGCGGTCTGCGCGACGACGTCCTCCCAGGTGATCGGGTAGTCCTTGGCGATGCGGGCGACCATCGATTCGGCGCGCCCGAGCCGCTCGGATCGGATCTCCTCCATCGCGTCGACGAGCGCGGCATCCTCCGGGTCGACGTAGTACCCGAGGATGTGCACGGAGGCGTATTCGAGCTGCGTGGACAGCTCGACACCGGGGACGACGGTGAGTCCGGTCCCCTTCGCCGCGGCGATCGCGCTGTCCCATCCGGCGGTCGAATCGTGGTCGGTGATGGCGACGACCCCGAGTCCCGCATCGACCGCGGCCCGGATGAGCTCCTCGGGGGTCTCGGTGCCGTCGGACACGACGGAATGGGCATGCAGATCGATGGGTCGCTCCTGCATTCCGCCAGCCTATTCCCCTACAGTCGGGTGGTCATGATCGGGAGAGTCATCGGGTCGATCCTCGCGATCGTCGTGGGCGTGCTGCTCGCTGTCGCCCTGTGGCCGCAGGCGATCGGCGTCGAGCGGACGATCGGCGTCGCATGGGTCGTGGCGTTCCGCGGTGCGGCGGCGGTCGCGGCCGCGGTGCTCGCGGTGGTCTTCATCGGTCTCGCGCTGCTGATGCGCTTCACGAGGCCGTTCACGGCGCTCGTGGCGATCTTCCTCGTCGCCTTCGCCGGTGCGCAGGTGTGGATCCTCTCGGCGCGAGGATGGGCCAACCCGATGTTCCCTCCCGCCTCACCCGAGACGGTCACGGTGCTGACCTGGAACACGCTCGGCGGGGAGCCGACGACGCGCGTCATCGCGGATCTCGCGATCGAGACGGAGGCGGATGTCGTGAGCCTGCCGGAGACGACGGCGGCGCAGGCGGCGGAGGTCGTCCAGCTGCTCGCCGAGTCGGGCATCCACATGCAGGAGTTCACGCTCGCATACGGCGAGGACTACGCGGCCAGGTCGACGAGCCTGCTGATCAGCACCGCGCTCGGCCCGTACACCTCGGACACGGTCTCGACGACGACGGCGCGGCTCCCGAGCGTCATCGCGGTGCCGGAGTCGGGTGCAGGGCCGCGCTTCATCGCCGCGCATGCGTACACGCCGCTCGCGAGCGACCTCAGCACCTGGGCCGGGGATCTCGAATGGCTCGCCGACCAGTGCCTCGAGCCGAACACGATCATCGCGGGCGACTTCAACTCGACGATCGACCACTGGGCGTCGCTCGCCGGCCCGGAGCCAGGGTCGGACCTCGGCGAGTGCCGCGATGCCGCGCACGAGGTCGGGATGGCGGCGCTCGGCACGTGGCCGACGCTCCTGCCGCCCATCCTCGGCGCGCCGATCGACCACATCATCGCGACGCCCGAATGGGAGGCGGTCGGCTTCCGCGTGATCGGCTCGGTCGACGGGTCCGGGAGCGACCATCGCCCGGTGCTCGCTCGCTTCGCGCCCGCCGGATCCTGAGCCTGCCGAGCACGCGGCCGCACGGCTGATTCCCGCCCCGGCATCCCTGCCATATCCAGGTCGAGGCGAGACAATGGAGTATGGCTGAGACCGAGAAGACCGAGGCGCCGCGAGCGACCGGGAACCGCTCCACGACGCCGACGAGCGCCGCGTTCGTCGAATACATCGCGTCCGGCTGGGCTGACCGCCCTGCCGTCGCGCCCACCCCGCGGGACGTCGCCCCGTACACCGCGAGGCGTCGCGCCGCGCTCTCGGCGCTCCACCCGGGCCGCCGTCTCGTCATCCCGGCCTCCCCGGCTCGCGTCCGATCGAACGACACGGACTACGCGTATCGCGCCCACACGGCATTCGCCTACCTGACCGGCTGGGGCTCGGACACCGTGCCGGGCTCGATCCTCGTCTTCGAGCCGACCGCCTCGGGCCATGACGTGACGCTGTACTTCCGCGAGGCCGCGGGTCGCGACTCGGACGAGTTCTATGCGAACCCGGAGATCGGCGAGTTCTGGGTGGGACCGCGGCCGACGCTCGGCGATGTCTCGGTCGAGCTCGGCATCCCCACCTCGGGGCTCCGCGGGTTCATCAGCGAGGGCATCGAGGACCTCGACTGGTCCGTCCCGACGCTCATCGTCCGCGATGCGGATCCCGCGCTGACGGCGCGCGTGGATGCGCTGCGCGGCGAGACCGCCGACCCTGCGTCGGCTGCGGACGCGAGCGACGCCGATCTGGCGCGTGACATCAGCGAGCTGCGCCTCGTAAAGGACGAGTGGGAGCTCGCGGAGCTCCAGCGCGCGGTCGAGCTGACCAAGAAGGGCTTCGACGATGTCATCGCCGACCTGCCCGAGATCATCGACCATCCGCGCGGCGAGCGCGTCGTCGACGGCACCTTCGGGCGCCGCGCACGCATCGAGGGCAACGCGGTCGGCTACGACACGATCGCCGCGAGCGGCCCGCACGCGTGCATCCTGCACTGGACTCGGAATGACGGCCCGGTCGCGCCAGGCGACCTGATCCTGATCGACGCGGGCATCGAGCTCGACAGCTACTACACCGCGGACATCACGCGCACGCTCCCCGTCTCGGGCAGGTTCACCGAGGTGCAGCGCAAGGTGTACCAGGCGGTGCTCGACGCGGCGGATGCCGCATTCGCGATCGTGAAGCCGGGCATCATCTTCCGCGAGGTGCACGCCGAGGCGATGCGCGTGATCGCCGAGCGCACCGCCGAGTGGGGTTTCCTCCCCGTCTCGGCCGAGGAGTCGCTCCAGCCGGACAAGCAGTACCACCGCCGCTACATGGTCCACGGCACCTCGCACCACCTCGGCATCGACGTCCATGACTGCGCGCAGGCCCGCCGCGACTTCTACATCGACGGCGTCGTCCGCGAGGGCATGGTCTTCACGATCGAGCCCGGCCTGTACTTCCAGCCGGATGATCTGACGGTGCCGGAGGAGTTCCGCGGCATCGGCGTGCGCATCGAGGACGACATCGTCGTGACGGCCGATGGCGCCGTCCGGCTGTCCGCCGGAATCCCGCGGACTGTCGCGGATGTGGAGGCGTGGGTCTCCAGTCGCTGACCCCCTCCTCGGAGTAGGGTTTCTCGCGTGAACAGAGTGTTCGTCGCGCGACTCGCAGGCTGCGCCGTCTTCGATGAGAACGGGGACCGCATCGGCCGTGTGAACGACGTCGTCGTCGTGCGCCGATCGACTGGTTCACCCCGAGTCGTCGGCCTCGTCGTCGAGATCCCCGGACGTCGTCGCGTCTTCGTGCCGATCGCCGCGGTCGAGACCATCTCCAACGGCCAGATCATCGTCACCGGCGAGATCGATCTGCGCCGGTTCACGCAGCGCGCCGAGGAGCAGCGCGTCATCGCCGAGCTCCTCGGACGCCGCATCGACCTCGAGAACGGCGGTGGGGAGGCGCGCATCGAGGATGTCGCCATCTCCCACGACACGATGGGCGACTGGACCGTCAGCCAGCTCTTCGTGCGGAAGCCGAAGCCGGGCGGGCCGTTCTCGCTCGGCAAGGGCCCGACGGCATTCGTCAACTGGGAGGACATCGTCGAGGTCGACGAGAGCGGCACCGACCAGGACGCCGAGCACCTCGTCGGGACCATCACCGAGCTCCTCGCGGCCGACGCCGCGAGCGTCCTCCTCGACCTCCCGGAGAAGCGCAGGGAGGAGGTCGCCCGGCAGCTCCCGAACGAGCGTCTCGCCGACGTCATCGAGGAGATGGGCGAGGAGGACCAGGTCGAGCTCATCTCGGCGCTCAGCGACGACCGCGCCGCCGAGGTCCTCGACGAGATGCAGCCGGACGACGCCGCCGACCTCATCGCGCTCCTCCCCGACGACCGCAAGGAGGCGCTGCTCGGCCTCATGGAGCCGGAGGACGCCGACGAGGTCCGTGCGCTGCTCGCCTACGACTTCGACACCGCCGGCGGCCTCATGTCGCCGGAGCCGATCATCGTGTCGGCCGATGCGACCGTCGCCGAGGGCCTCGCGCTCATCCGCCGTCACGAGCTCGCGCCCGCGATGGCGAGCGCGGTGTACGTGACCCTGCCGCCGTTCGAGCCGCCGACCGGGCGCTTCCTCGGCGTCGTGCACTTCCAGCGCATGCTGCGCTACCCGCCGCACGAGCGTCTCGGCGCGCTCGTCGACGACGACCTCGAGCCGCTCCGCGTCGACGCGAGCCTCGCCGAGGTCGCTCGCGCCCTCGCGACCTACAACCTCGTGTGTCTCCCCGTCGTGGATGAGAACCACCGACTCGTCGGGGTGGTGACCATCGACGACGTCCTCGACCACCTCCTGCCGGATGACTGGCGAAGTACGGCCTCGGACCCAGAGGAACCGACAACCGTACCGAGCGTGGAGGGGGCGACGAATGGCCCGAATTGAACGACGCATGCCCGCGCCGCTCGACCAGCCGAAGGGCTACCGTCCGTCGTCGCGGAGCAGGAAGCAGGTCCGGGACAGCCATGACCGCTTCGGTCGATTCACCGAGAGCATCGCGAGGTGGATGGGCACCCCCGCATTCGTGCTCATCCTCACGCTCTTCGTCGTCGCGTGGATGCTCTTCAACACGTACGCTCCGGAGGAGTGGCGCTTCGACTCGGCGGCGATCGGCTTCACCGCGCTGACGCTCATCCTGTCGCTCCAGGCCTCCTACGCCGCACCGCTCATCCTCCTCGCGCAGAACCGCCAGGATGACCGCGACCGTGTCGCCATGGAGCAGGACCGGCAGCGCGCCGAGCGGAACCTCCAGGACACCGAGTACCTCGCGCGCGAGATCGTCGCGCTCAGGCTCTCGCTCGAGGATCTCGCGACCAAGGACTTCGTGCGCTCGGAGCTCCGCGCCCTGCTCGCCGAGCTCGACCGCGAGGCGAAGGAAGCCAAGGAGCAGAAGGACGCCGCGGCCGGTGAGTGACGCGCGGCAGCCCGAGACTCCCGAGACGACCGCCGCGGTGATGCGAGCGGTGTCGCAGGTCACCGATCCCGAGCTCCGACGCTCGCTCGGCGACCTCGGCATGGTGCGCTCGGTCGAGGTGGATGGTCAGACGGCGCGCATCGCGCTCGCGCTCACGATCGTCGGGTGCCCGGCGGCCGACCGCATCGAGCGGGATGTGCGGAATGCCGCGGCGAAGGTCCCCGGCGTCGGCGAGGTCGAGGTGGAGCTCGGCGTCATGAGCCCTGAGGAGCGGTCGGCGATGATCGCGCGCGTCCGAGGCGAGCGACGCAGCCGATTCGGTCCTGATTCGCTCACGCGTGTCATCGCGATCGGCAGCGGCAAGGGCGGTGTCGGCAAGTCGACGATGGTCGCCAACCTCGCGGTCGAGCTGCGACGCCGCGGCCTCAGCGTCGGGGTCATGGATCTCGATGTGCACGGCTTCTCGATCCCGGGGCTCCTCGGCGTCGCCGGCGAGCGCCCGACGAAGGTGGGCGACCTCGTCATGCCGCCGCGCGGATTCGATGTGCCGGCGATCTCGATCGGCATGTTCGTCGAGGGCAGCGAGCCGGTGTCCTGGCGTGGACCGATGCTGCACCGGACGATCGAGCAGTTCCTGTCCGATGTGTGGTTCGGCGACCTCGACATCCTGCTCGTCGATCTCCCGCCGGGGACGGGCGACTCCGCCCTGTCCTTCGGCCAGCTCGTGCCGAATGCGGAGTTCGTCGTCGTGACGACCCCGCAGCAGGCCGCGGCGGATGTCGCGGTGCGCGCCGGGGTGCTCGCACGGCGCCTCGGCCAGCGGGTGACGGGCGTCATCGAGAACATGGCTGGGCTCCCCCAGCCGGATGGGTCGGTCTTGGAGCTGTTCGGCGCGGGTGGCGGCGAGGAGACGGCGAGACGCCTGTCGACGCCGGATGAGGTGGTGCCGGTGCTCGCGAGCGTCCCGCTCTCGATCGCGCTGCGCGCCGGTGGCGATGCCGGGGCGCCGGTGGTCGTCACGGAGCCGACGGATGCGGCGGCGGTCGCGATCGCTCGCCTCGCGGATGCGCTGCTCGCCGCCGCGCCCTCGCGAGCTCACCGTTCGCTCCTGTAGGCGGCGCACGGCGGTCCGTCGAGCACCGCGTCGTCCGCACGCGGGCATGAGAAAGCCGGTCCTGCGGATCAGGACCGGCTGCTTCGCGTGTTCGCGGGTCGGGTCAGGGTGCGGGCTGCGTCCCTCGCCGCCTGTCAGGAGACGAGGTGCGCCGCTGCTCGCTCAGGAGGCGAGCGTGTAGTCGCGACGCGTCGGCTGCTTGCGGTAGCCGTCGCGTGCAACGACGACGCCGGAACCGATGACCGCGGCGGCGCTGATCGCGCCGAGGATGATGAGGAGTGCCATGGGCATAATTCTCCCGGCGTTCTTCTTTCAGCACAAGCTCATGTTGCTACAGCAATGATTTAGCCTTTCTACATGGATGTGCGGCGCCTCTCCCTCCTCCGCGAACTCGCCGAGCGCGGCTCGATCACGGCGGTCGCGGACGCCACCGGACGCACGCCGTCGGCCGTCTCTCAGCAGCTGAAGCTCCTCGAGCGCGAAGCCGGCCTGCCCCTCACCGAGCGCAAGGGACGCGGGATCATCCTGACCTCGGCGGGCAAGGCGCTCGCCCGCACCGCCGCCGACATCGCGACCGCCATCGAGCGCGCACAAGCCGTCTGGGATGACTTCGCCGCCCACCCGCGCGGCGAGGTCACGCTCTTCGTCTTCCAGACCGCGGGCAAGATGTTCCTCCCCGCCGTCCTCCACGCGCTCGCCGACGTCCCCGGGCTCGTGGTCACCTGCACCGATGCGGCCCCCACCGGGACGCACGACTACGCGGACGTCGCCGCCGACTTCGACATCGTGATGACCGACTCGTCAGGTGTGAGCGAGGACTGGCGCGAGCGCGGCCTCGTCTCCGTGCCGCTCCTCCGCGAACCGCTCGACATCGCCCTGCCAGCCGACCACCGCCTCGCGAACCGCCGTTCGCTCTCCCCCGCCGACCTCGTCGACGAGACCTGGATCGGCGTGCCGCCGGGCCTCCCCTTCGACGTCATCCTCAAGCAGATCGAAGCCGTCAACGGCGTACCAGCCCGCGTCACGCAGCGGTTCTACGACAACACCATCGTCGAGGCCATGGTCGCCGCAGGGCACGGCATCGCGATCCTCCCGAGATTCACCACCCAGACCGGCCTCGGCCTGGTGACGAAGCCGCTCACCGAGGTGCGCGCCTCGCGCGTCATCAGCGCGCTCATGCGCCCCGATCGCGCAGAGCGCCCAAGCGTGCGACTCGTCGTCGACGCGCTCAAGCAGCAGGCCGAGGAGATTGTCGCCGCTCGCGCCTGACGAGGCGAGCGACTGCGAGACCGAATCCCGCCGGGAGCGCGCCTAGGTCGCCTCGGGGTCGAACGGCGCGGGCCTGCCCTCCTTGAGGAGTCGCTGCCGTTGCGCGTACGCCGACTCCCGCTTCGGCGCGGAGGAGATCGCCTGCTTCGGCGGCTCCTGGAGCGCCTCGCGGATGATTCGGCGCGGGTCGTACTGCCGCGGGTCGAGCTGCTTCCAGTCGATCTCGTCGAACTCCGGCCCCATCTCCTCGCGCATGCGGTCGCGGGCGCCCCCGATCCAGTCGCGGACCTGCCTGGCCCACTCCCCGAGCTTCTGCGCGTAGCGCGGCAGTCGCTCAGGCCCGATGAGCACGACGGCGATGATCCCGATCACGAGGAGCTTCTCGAAGGTCAGGCCGAACGACACCCGGCCAGGATAGCCGGGCGGACCGGGCAGTCGCTCGTAGACTGGGCGGCTGGAGGACCCTGTGACCGATCGCCAATACGCCTCTTGGAAGTACATCGAGGACTCGGTCCTGGAGTCTCCCGAGATCTCGCTCGCACGCCGCAACTCGATCGAGGCGGGCGTGAAGCCGGTGACCCCGGGCACGGGTGCATTCCTCGCGCAGTTCGTCGCCGCGACCGCCGCCCAGAACATCATCGAGATCGGCACCGGTCTCGGTGTGAGCGGCCTGTGGATCATGCAGGGCGCACCGAATGCGTCGCTCACGACGATCGACATGGAGGCCGAGCACCAGGCATCGGCCCGCGAGGTCTTCCAGGCCGCGGGCATCCCGACCGCGCGGACTCGCCTCATCACGGGCCGCGCCGCCGAGGTCCTGCCGCGACTCAACGACGGCAGCTACGACCTCGTGCTCATCGACGCAGACTCGAAGTCCGTGCCCGACTATGTCGAGCACGGACTTCGAATCGCTCGCCCCGGCGGCACCGTCGCCGTCGTGCGAGTGCTGCGCGCTGGGCGCGTGGCCGATCCGGCTGTCCGGGATGAGACGACGGTGGCGTTCCGTCACCTGATCCGCGACGCCGGAGCGGCGGAGGACGTGCTGAGCGCAGTCATCCCGGTCGGGGATGGGCTGCTGCTCCTCACGAAGCGGGCGTGAGGCTCAAGCCCCGATGACCGCTCCGAGGACCTCGTGGAGTTCTCGCGCCTCGGCGTCGTTCACCGACACCACCAGGCGACCGCCGCCTTCCAGCGGGACCTTCACGATGATCACGCGGCCCTCCTTGACAGCCTCCATCGGTCCGTCACCGGTCCTGGGCTTCATCGCAGCCATGTGATCTCCCCTTTCAAACGGGTTGCTCGGGTGAGCGTCTATTATCGCGTACCCCGTACGTGGGGTCGAATCGAGGTTGCATTCCGCGACGGATTCACTCCACTCGCCCAGGTCGCCGCGTGCGCCGGAGCAGGTCACGGCGGCGTCCAGTCGTGATCGGACACCGCCCACATCCCATCCACCCAGAACCACTGCCCGACGACCGACGCCGCGACGGCGACCGCCGGTAGCCACCTCGGCCCCACGGTGAGCGCAGCGAGCGCGGGATATGCCGGCAGGAGCATGCGCCACGTGCTCGACTGCGGGAAGAACACCGCGAACAGGTACAGCAGGTAGGACGCCACCCAGATGCGGATGTCGACCCCGAGGTGCGACATCGCGCGGGAGGACAGCGCGAGGATCGCGAGGAGGACGATGACCCCCACCGCCACCACGCCCACCCATCCCGGCCACCCGACATAGGTCGCCCACCACTCCCCCGCCTGGAACCACGGCGCGAACGGCAGGAGCGCATCCTGCGTCCCGATGTAGTCCGCACGCCACGCGAGCTCGGTGTCCGTGTACGCGGTGAGGTCGCCCGTGACGAGCGCCGCGATCCCCGCCCAGGCGAAACCGCACAGCACGCTCCAGACGCCCGCCGCGAAGAGCGCCACCGCCTCGCCCCTGCGCCACGGGTCATCCTTCCGCGTCACGATGCGGTGGATGCAGTGGATCCCGAGCGCAAGCGCGAACGCGAGACCGCTCGGTCTCGTGAGGGCCATGAGCGTCACGACCGGCAGGAGTGCCCAGTACTCCCGCCACACCAGCAGGAGCAGCGCGGTCGTGAGCATGAGCAGATGCATCGACTCGGCGTACGAGACCTGCAGGATCGGCGACAGCGGGTTGCAGCAGAACAGCGCCACCGACCACATCGCCTGCGTCGGCGTCAGCCACATCGACACGAGCCGGTGGAACACGAGCGCGGTCCCGGCGGCGCATGCGACCGAGACGAGGACGCTCATCACCTCCCACGGCACGGTCGTGATGACCGACAGCGCACGGACGACGAGCGGGTAGACGGGCATGAAGGCCCACTGGCTCTCCGTGGGGTTGCCGTCGGCGTCGAGCGGGAGCTCAGCGGGGTAGCCGACCGACGCGATGATGAAGTACCAGTGCGCGTCCCACAGGTTCGCGAACTCGAAGTACCCGGGCGAAGGACCCGTCCACGGGTTCTCGCGCTGGTGCGCCGCGAACCACAGCAGGATCACCGTCGTCACCACGCGCGAGGCGACGAAGACGGCGATGACCTGCACCCACCAGCGCTGCCACCAGCGCTGCCACCAGCGCCGGGGTGCGACCGGGATGGGGACGGTCGAGGTGTCGGTCAGCGGGTCAGCCACGTCCTCAGTCCGGCTTCGCACGCGAGGAGGTCGGCGATGGGCACGAACTCGTCGTCCGTGTGGGCCCTCATCGGGTCCCCGGGACCGTAGTTGACCGCGGGGATGCCGAGCGCGCTGAATCGCGCCACATCCGTCCATCCGTACTTCGGCGAGACCTCCGCCCGCACCGCGGCGACGAAGTCCTGCGCGAGCGGATCGTCGAGCCCCGGCCGTGCCCCCTCGGCGAGGTCCTCGACGATGAGCTCGCCGTCGCCGAAGAGCTCGCGCAGCCGCGCGATCGCCTGCTCGCCGGTGCGGGACGGCGCGAAGCGGTAGTTGATCGACAGCTCGGCGTGGTCCGGGACGACATTGCCGGCGACGCCGCCGCCGATGCCGACCGCGGACAGCGACTCCCGGTACACGAGCCCCTCGACCTCGATCTCGTCAGGGACATAGCCGGCGAGCGTCGCCAGAGACGGGGCCATCGCGTGGATGGCATTCCGACCCTTCCACGGCCTCGCCGAGTGTGCGCGCACGCCATCGAATCGCAGGGTGATGCGCGCCGTGCCGTTGCAGCCGCCCTCGACCTGGGCATTCGTCGGCTCGCAGAGGACCGCGAAGTCGCCCGCGAGCAGCTCGGGGCGGCGGGCGGCGACCCGACCGAGGCCGTTCAGCTCGGCGCCGACCTCCTCGTGGTCGTAGAAGATCCAGGTCACGTCGACGACCGGCTCGGCGAGCTGGGCCGCGAGCGCGAGCTGGACGGCGACGCCGCCCTTCATGTCCGCGGTGCCGCGCCCGATGAGGCGCCCGCCCTCGCGTCGCACCGGAAGGTTGTCCTTGATCGGGACCGTGTCGGTGTGCCCGGCGATGAGCACGCGACGGTCGCGACCGAGCATCGTGCGGGCGATCACGGCGTCGCCGTCGCGGTCCACGACGAGGTGCGGCACGTCACGCAGGACCGCCTCGATCTCGTCGGCGATCTCGCGCTCGTTCCCAGAGACGGATTCGATATCGCAGAGCTGCTGGGTGAGGACATCGACCGGGGCGGTCGGATCGAGGCGGCGCGTCACACGCGTCAGCCTACTTTCCCGGTGCCGTCCTCGCCGGGCGCGCCCCATGCCCCGCCGCGTCGTGGCACCGCGAGCATCGAGGGCCACATCTGCGCCATGTCCCCCGCTGCGTCCAGCGCGTCACGAGCCCCGCCGCGATCGGGAATGATGGAAGGCATGAGTGGAGCCTGGGGTTACGGTCTGGTCAGTGTCGCGTCCGATGGGACGGTGCTCGATGCGTCATTCCCGGAGCCGCACCTCGGTGCGCTCCCCGACGGCGTCGACCCCCTCATCGCCCCGACTGCCTTCGAGGACGCACTCGGCTACGACGAGCGTCGCGACGTCGAGGTGACGTTCCGCACCGTCGTCATCGACGACCTCGACGCACCCCCCGCCTCGACCGAGGACGTGTACTTGCGCCTGCACCTGCTGTCCCACCTGCTCGTGCAGCCCAACACGATCAACCTCGACGGCATCTTCGGGCTCCTCCCGGTCGTCGCCTGGACGAATGCCGGTCCGATCCTCCCCGAGGTCGCCGCGGCGCGCCGAGCCGCCCTCCAGCGCGCGGGCATCCAGATCGTGAGCCTCGACAAGTTCCCGCGCCTCACCGACTACGTCATCCCCGACCGCGTCCGCATCGCCGACACCTCGCGGGTCCGACTCGGCGCGCACCTCGCGCCCGGCACGACCGTCATGCACGAAGGCTTCGTCAACTACAACGCCGGCACGCTCGGCGCCTCCATGGTCGAGGGCCGCATCTCGCAGGGCGTCGTCGTCGGCGACGGCTCCGACATCGGTGGCGGCGCATCCATCATGGGCACCCTGTCCGGCGGCGGCACGCACCGCGTCTCCATCGGCAAGCGCGCCCTCCTCGGCGCGAACTCGGGCATCGGCATCTCGCTCGGCGACGACTCCGTCGTCGAGGCGGGCCTCTACGTCACCGCCGGGACGAAGATCACGATCACGGATGCCGACGGCCGCACGCGGGTCGTGAAGGGCTCGGAGCTCTCGGGCATGCCGGGCATCCTCTTCCGCCGCAACTCGCAGACCGGCGCCGTCGAGGCGCTCCAGCGCTCCGGCGCGGGCATCACCCTGAACTCGGCCCTGCACGCCTGACGCGCGCAGCGCTCGACACGCAGCTCTGACATGCGAGGAGCCCCCGGCCACGGCCGGGGGCTCCTCGCATCAGGTCAGTCGTGCGCCGCTCAGCGACGGTCGGCCGGCCACGGACGCGCCGGGCTGCCGATGTAGAGCTGCTGCGGACGGCCAATCTTGGTCGCCGGGTCGTTGATCGCCTCGCGCCACTGTGCGATCCAGCCGGGGAGACGGCCGATGGCGAAGAGCACCGTGAACATGCGCGTCGGGAAGCCCATCGCCTTGTAGATGACGCCCGTGTAGAAGTCGACGTTCGGGTAGAGCTTGCGCTCGATGAAGTACTCGTCGGCGAGCGCGATCTCCTCAAGCTCCTTCGCGATGTCGAGGAGCGGGTCGGACACGCCGAGGTCGGCGAGCACCTCGTCGGCGGACTCCTTCACGAGCTTCGCGCGCGGGTCGTAGTTCTTGTACACCCGGTGGCCGAAGCCCATGAGACGGATGCCGTCCTCCTTGTTCTTCACCCGCTCGACGAAGCGCTTGACGCTCTCGCCGGAGTCGCGGATGTTCGCGAGCATCGTGAGGACCGCCTCGTTCGCACCGCCGTGGAGCGGACCGTACAGCGCGTTGATGCCGGCAGAGATCGAGGCGAAGATGTTCGCCTCCGTCGAGCCGACGAGACGGACCGTCGAGGTCGACGCGTTCTGCTCGTGGTCCTCATGCAGGATGAGCAGGCGATCGAGCGCCTTCACCAGGACCGGGTTGATCTCGTAGATCTCGGCGAGGTTGCCGAAGTTCAGCTTGAGGAAGTTCTCGACGAAGCCGAGCGAGTTGTCCGGGTACAGGAAGGCCTGGCCGAGCGCCTTCTTGTGCGAGTAGGCCGCGAGGACCGGGAGCTTGGCCAGGAGGCGGATCGTGTTGATCTCGACCTTCTCCGGGTCGCGCGGATCGAGGTCCTCCTCGTAGTACGTGCTGAGCGCCGAGACCGCCGAGGACAGCACCGACATCGGGTGCGCGGTGTGCGGAAGCGCCTGGAAGAAGCGCTTCAGGTCCTCGTGGATGAGCGTGTGGTGACGCACGCGATCGTCGAACTCCTGGAGCTGCTGGTGCGTCGGGAGCTCGCCGTAGATGAGGAGCCAGGCGACCTCGAGGTACGTCGAATGCTTCGCGAGATCCTCGATCGCGTAGCCGCGGTAGCGGAGGATGCCCTGGTCGCCGTCGATGTAGGTGATGGCGCTCTTCGTCGAGGCCGTGTTCACGAAGCCCTGGTCGAGCGTGTTGTACCCGGTCTGCTTCGCGAACGTCGAGATGTCGATGGCGCTGCGACCATCGACGGCCGGGAGGATCGGGAACTGCGCAGATCCCCCTGGGAACTGCAGCGTGGCGTAGTCCTGTGGGGTCGCGTCAGTCACCTCCCCAGCATAAGACAACCCACAAACCGCATGCGGCCGGTCTGTAGAGCACGATCGCCCGCTCTTCGATATACGGAGCGTGGATCCGCTCAGGCGAGGATCTCGAGGCGCGAGACCGCCTCCGCGATCGCTGCATCGGTCGCCGTGATCGCGACGCGCACATGCCGGGCGCCGGCAGGGCCGTAGAAGTCACCCGGCGCGACGAGGATCCCGAGATCGGCGAGCTCCGCGAGGGTCTCCCGCGAGGCCTGCCCCTTCGTCGCCCACAGGTAGAGACCGGCCCGGGATTCATCGATCCAGAATCCCGCCCCCTCGAGCGCGCGCTTCAGCTTCACCCGGCGGGCACGGTACCGCTCCCGCTGCTCGGCGACATGCGCGTCATCGTCGAATGCCGCGGTCATCGCGACCTGCACCGGCCAGGGCGTCATGAGCCCGAGGTGCTTGCGCACGCCGAGGATGCTCGCGATCAGCGCAGGGTCGCCGGTGACGATGCCAGCGCGATAGCCGGCGAGGTTCGACTGCTTGGACAGGGAGTAGACGCTGAGGACGCCCGTGAGGTCGCCGCCGGTGACCTGAGGGTCGAGGATCGACGGCGTCGCATCGAGCGACTCCCAGTTCAGCTCGGCGTAGCACTCGTCGCCGACGATGATCGCGCCGAGCTCGCGGGCCCGATCGACCGCCGCGCGCAGCTCCTCGACGTCGAGGACGGAGCCGTCGGGATTCCCAGGAGAGTTGAGCCAGACGAGCTTCGTGGACGCCGGCCACGACATCGGGTCATCGGCCGCGAGCGGGCTCGCGCCCACAGCGACCGCGCCCACCTCGTAGGTCGGATAGGCCACCTCGGGGAACACCACGGTCTCCCCAGCGCCGATGCCGAGGATGAACGGCAGCAGCCCGATCAACTCCTTCGACCCCACCGTCGGGATCGAATGCTCGAGCCCGAGACCCGGCACGCCGCGACGCCGCTCGAACCAGCGCGCGATCGCTCCGCGAAGCTCCGGCGATCCCTGCGTCGTCGGGTAGCTGTGCGCGTCCGCGGCCGAGCGCAGCGCCTCGGCGATGACCTGGGGTGTCGGGTCGACCGGCGAGCCCACCGACAGGTCCACGAACCCGTCAGGATGCGACCGGGCGCGCGCCGCCTCCGCGGCGATCGTGTCCCACGGGAAATCGGGCAGGACGAGCGTCATGCGCGCGGCGGGAGCGCCTTGATGAGCGGGTGGTCGTCGTGGATCACGCCGACCTTCGCCGCGCCACCGGGCGAGCCGATCTCGGAGAAGAACTCGACATTGGCGGTGTAGTAGTCTGCCCACTCCGGCGGGAGGTCGTCCTGGTAGTAGATCGCCTCGACCGGGCAGACCGGCTCGCAGGCTCCGCAGTCGACGCACTCATCCGGGTGGATGTAGAGCATGCGCTCGCCCTCGTAGATGCAGTCGACAGGACACTCGTCCACGCAGGCTCGGTCCTTGACGTCGACACACGTCTCAGCGATCACATACGTCATTCGGATCCCTCGATCGACTCGTTTCGAAGCCTTCCCATCGTATCCCGGCGCTCCGGCTCCCCCTTCCGGGTCGGCGCCACGATCGCAGCCGCCGTGACCATGCCCACGCCCACCATCCACACCCAGCCGTAGACGCTGTCGTCGACGATGACGCTGCCCGTGGCGCTCTCCGCGGCGAGGAATGTCGCGGCGCCGACGACGCCGATCCCCGACGCGACCGCGGCCACGCGCGTCTCCGTGAGCAGCCGGAGACCGAACAGGTACATCCCGACGCCGATCAGCCCGAGGATGAGCCCGATCGGGATCGAGAGGTCCCCGACATCCCACATCGCGTGGTGGGCGAACGTGAAGAGGATCCCGATCACCCCGCCCACGAGGAGCGAGGCGGCGGCTCCGATCCAGGAGCTGAGCGGCGGGAACACGCGCTCCACCTTAGCCAGCGCCGCTTCAGCACCAGCCGAGAGCGCCGCCCCGTCGACCGCTCGACCTCAGTCGACCGGTCCAACCATGTAGTGCGCGATGCTGCCCGGCCCGTCGGCATTCGGGGCGACGATCACGCTCACGCTCCACGTGCCATTCACCCGGTTGATGATCGTCCCCTCGAGACTCTCGACCACGTCGCTCATCTCCTCTGCGCGGTGGAACCCCGCTGCCTCGAGCTGCGCGGCGATCGCCTCCGCGTCCGCGTCCGTCTGGACCGTCAGCGACCACCCGGTCCTGCCATCGCCGACCGGGACGGTGAAGCCGACCTCGATCCTGCCATCGGCGACCGGGACCTCCGACGGGAAGTCCTTGGGCAGGCTGCCGACGGCGATGTCGCTCCCGGTCACGGATTCGATGCCGCTCTCGACGAGGCCCCCGACGATGTCGTCAGCGGACGGGAAGCAGCCCGCGAGACCGAGCGGCGCGATGAGCGCGATGGACGCCGCGGCGGCGACCACGGCGGGACGACGAATGCGCATAGGTCCTCCTCCTGCTCCTGCTGTCGATCGTCAGCCTAGACGCTCGACCGCGACGGGAAGGAGTGGGAGACCGGTCGCTCAGCCCTGCTTCTTGGCGCGCGACGCGAGACGCGCACGGGCGGTCGCATCGAGCTCGACCTTGCGGATGCGCACGACCTCCGGCGTCACCTCGACGCACTCGTCCTCGCGGGCGAACTCGAGCGCCTCCTCGAGCGTGAGCGTGCGCGGGACGTCGAGCTTCTCGAAGGTGTCCGCAGTCGACGAGCGCATGTTCGTCAGCTGCTTCTCCTTCGTGATGTTGACATCCATGTCCTCGGCGCGAGAGTTCTCGCCGACGACCATGCCCTCGTACACCTCCGCGCCCGGCTGCACGAAGAAGCGCATGCGCTCCTGCAGTGCGATCATCGCGAACGGCGTCGCGGTGCCGGCGCGGTCGGCGACGATCGACCCGTTCGTGCGCGTCGTGATCTGGCCGGCCCACGGCTCCCAGCCGTGCGAGATCGCGTTCGCGATGCCCGTGCCGCGCGTGATCGTGAGGAACTCCGTGCGGAACCCGATGAGGCCGCGCGACGGGACGATGAACTCCATGCGCACCCAGCCGGTGCCGTGATTCGTCATCGTCTCCATCCGGCCCTTGCGCGCGGCCAGCAGCTGCGTGATCGCGCCGAGGTACTCCTCGGGGGCATCGATCGTGAGGTGCTCGTATGGCTCGTGCTTCCTGCCGTCGATCATCTTGGTCACGACCTGCGGCTTGCCGACGGTGAGCTCGAAGCCCTCGCGACGCATGTTCTCCACGAGGATCGCGAGCGCGAGCTCGCCGCGGCCCTGCACCTCCCACGCGTCCGGACGGCCGATGTCGACGACGCGGATCGAGACGTTGCCGATGAGCTCGCGGTCGAGGCGGTCCTTCACCATGCGGGCCGTGAGCTTGTGGCCCTTGACCTTGCCGACGAGCGGCGAGGTGTTCGTCCCGATCGTCATCGAGATCGCGGGCTCGTCGACCGTGATCGGCGGGAGCGGGCGGACGTCATCCGGGTCGGCGATCGTCTCGCCGATCGTGATGTCCTCGATGCCCGCGATCGCGACGATGTCGCCGGCGCTGCCGGACTCCGCCGGGATTCGCTCGAGCGCCTTCGTCATGAGGAGCTCAGTGATGCGGACGTTCTGCGTGGAGCCGTCGTGGCGCACCCAGGCGACCGTCTGGCCCTTGCGGAGCGTGCCGGAGAAGATGCGCAAGAGCGCGATGCGGCCGAGGAAGGGGCTCGCGTCGAGGTTGGTGACCCACGCCTGGAGCGGCGCCTCGTCATCGTAGGTCGGCGCCGGGATGTACTTGACGATCGCCTCGAAGAGCGGCTCGAGGTTCGAGTTGTCCGGGAGCTCGCCATTCGCCGGCTTGTTCCAGCTCGCGGCGCCGGCACGGCCGGATGCGTAGACGACCGGGACGTCGAGGATCTGGTCCACGTCCAGATCCGGGACCTCGTCGGCGAGGTCGCTCGCGAGCCCGAGCAGGAGGTCCTGCGATTCCGAGACGACCTCGTCGATGCGGGCGTCGGGGCGGTCGGTCTTGTTGACGAGGAGGACGACCGGGAGCTTGGCCTCGAGCGCCTTGCGGAGGACGAATCGGGTCTGCGGCAGCGGCCCCTCGCTCGCGTCCACGAGGAGGACCACACCGTCGACCATCGACAGCCCGCGCTCGACCTCGCCGCCGAAGTCGGCGTGACCCGGGGTGTCGATGACGTTGATCGTGATGGGGCCGTCGGTCGCGTGGGCACCCGCGTACGTGATCGCGGTGTTCTTCGCGAGGATCGTGATGCCCTTCTCGCGCTCGAGCTCATTCGAGTCGAGCGCGCGGTCCTCGAGCTGGGCGTGGTCGCCGAATGCGCCGGTGTGACGGAGCATCGCGTCGACGAGGGTGGTCTTGCCGTGGTCGACGTGCGCGACGATCGCCACGTTGCGCAGGTCGGAGCGGTGGGCGATCGCCATGGGGAGGTCCTCTGGTGTCGATGTCACGACGACCACATCAGCCGTCGCATGGGCGCCGCGGCGGGCATCAGAGGGACGCTCGCGCACTTTGGCGACGGATCATTCTAGCGGTCGCACTCTGCGTGCCTCGTGAGGGGCCGCCTGCTGCGCAGGCCGGCCCCCCTCACGGATCAGATGAGGCCCGCGCCGGGGATGGCGTCGAGGAGCTCGCGCGTGTACTTCTCGCGCGGGTTGCTAAACACCTCGTCCACGCTCGCCTGCTCGACGATCCGACCGCGCTCCATGACCGACACGTAGTCGGCGATCACGCGGACGACCGCGAGGTCATGCGTGATGAAGAGGTAGGTCAGGTCGAGCTCGGCCTGGAGGTCGGCGAGGAGCTCGAGCACCTGCGCCTGCACGAGCACATCGAGCGCCGAGACCGCCTCGTCGAGGACGACGATGTCGGGCTTGAGCGCGAGCGCGCGGGCGATCGCCACACGCTGACGCTGACCGCCCGACAGCTCGTTCGGATACCGCGAGATGACCGACTCGGGCAGCGCCACCTGCTCGAGCACCTCGCGGACGCGCTCACGGCGGTACGCGGCATCGCCGATCTTGTGCACGCGCAGCGGCTCGGCGATCGTGTTGCCGATGTTGCGCAGGGGGTCGAGCGAGCCGTACGGGTCCTGGAACACCGGCTGCATGCGGCGACGCAGCGCGAGCAGGTCAGGGCCCTTCAGGGTGTCGGTGTCGACGCCGTCGACGAGGATCGTGCCGCTCGTCTTGTCCTCGAGCTTGAGCAGGAGCTTCGCGGCGGTCGACTTGCCCGAGCCGGACTCGCCGACGAGGGCCATCGTCGAGCCCTTCGGCACCTGGAACGAGATGCCGTCGACCGCGGTGAAGTCGGTCGACCCGAAGCCGCCAGCCCTGGTGCCGCGGATCTTGTAGACCTTCGTCACATCGCGGAACTCGATCGCGGGCACCGCGGTGCTCACGGTGGGCGCGTGACGTGCGACCGTGCGGGCGGTGACCGCGAGGTCGACCTCGGCGATGTCCTTCGGCTCGTCGATCGTCGCCGCGGCAGCCGCCTTCGAGGAGCGGATGCGCGTCGAGGCGATGCTCGGTGCGGCTGCGATCAGGCGCTTCGTGTACGGGTGCTGCGGATCGCGCAGGATGTCGAGCGACGGACCCGACTCCACGATGCGGCCGCGATGCATGACGATGAGGTTCTCCGCGCGCTCCGCCGCGAGACCGAGGTCGTGCGTGATGAAGATGACCGCGGTGCCCTGGCTCTCGGTCAGCGACTCGAGGTGGTCGAGGATCTTCCGCTGCACCGTCACGTCGAGCGCGCTCGTCGGCTCGTCTGCGATGAGCAGCTTCGGGTTCGCGGCGAGGCCGATGCCGATGAGCACGCGCTGCCGCATGCCGCCAGAGAACTCGTGCGGGAACTGCCGCAGACGGCGGTCGGCATCATGCAGACCGGCCTGCTTGAGGACCTCGATCGTGCGCTTCTTGGCCTCGCGGCGGTTCTTCGCGAGACCGTTCGCCAGCACCGCCTCGCGCACCTGGAAACCGATGTTCCACACCGGGTTCAGCGAGTTCATCGGGTCCTGCGGGACGAGGCCGATGAGCCGGCCGCGCACATCGGCCATCTGCCGCGGCTTCAGCTTCGTCAGGTCCTGGCCGTCGAACACGACCGAGCCGCCGGTGACCTTCCCCGTGCCGGGCAGGAGGTTGATGAGCGCGAGCGCCGTCGTCGACTTGCCGGAGCCCGACTCGCCGACGATCGCGACCGTCTCGCCCGGGTACACGTCGAAGTTGACGCCTCGGACCGCGTTGACGATGCCGTCCTGCGTCCGGAAGGAGACCTCGAGGTCCTTGACCGAGAGCAGCGGCCCGGTGCTGGGCGCCGCCGATGCGGTGGACTGGGGTGCCGTGGTGCTCATCGCGTCGCCCTCGCCTTCGGGTCGAGCGCTTCGCGGACGGTCTCGCCGAGCATGATGAAGGCGAGCACCGTGACCGACAGGGCGATCGACGGGTAGATGAGCGTCAGCGGGTTCGTCCGGAGCGAGCCCTGCGCCGCCGCGATGTCGTTGCCCCACGACATGAAGATGTTGTTGGGCAGGCCGACCCCGAGGAACGACAGCGTCGCCTCCGCGGTGATGGCCGCGGCGAGACCGACCGTCGACATGATGATGAGCGGCGTGATCGAGTTCGGCAGGACGTGCGTGAACATCGTGCGGAACTTCGACAGGCCGAGCGCCTCGGACGCCATCACATAGTCGTACTGCTTCACCCTGAGGATCTCGGATCGCAGGATTCGCGCGGTGCCGGGCCACGAGAAGAATCCGATCGCGAGCGAGATGATCAGGATGTTGCGCTCGTGCAGGAACATCGTCATGACGACGACCGCCGCGAGCACGTACGGGATCGCGAAGAAGATGTCGCCGATGCGCATCAGGAACGAGTCGAGCCATCCGCCGAAGAACCCGGCGAAGGCGCCGATGACGATCCCCATCACCGCGACGAGCACGGTCACGATGATGCCGACCGACAGCGACGTGCCGGCGCCGTGGACGATGCGCGAGAAGACGTCGCAGCCCTGCTTCGTGAAGCCGAGGGGGTGACCCGGCTGAGGCGGGCCATCGCTGTTGGAGAGGTAGCACTCGTCATTCGGCGGCACCTGCGTGAACACGCCGGGGAAGAGCGCCACGAAGACGATGAAGAGGATGACGACCGCCGAGACCCAGAACATCCAGCGGCTGCGCAGGTCGCGCCAGGCGTCGAGCCACAGGTTCGACTTGCGGTCGCTGACGCGCACCGCGTCGACAGCGCCGAGGCCGCCCTCGTCGACTTCGGCGACGTAGCGAGGTGCGACGCGCACGGGATTACTTCTTGACATAGCGGATCCTCGGGTCGAGCACGCCGTACAGGAGGTCGACGAGCAGGTTCACGAAGACGTAGACGATCACCAGGATCGTGACGATCGAGACGATCTCCGGAGTGTCATGACGGTTGATCGCACGGAAGAGCTCGTTGCCGACACCCGGCACGTTGAAGACACCCTCGGTGACGGTCGCGCCGACGATGAGGATGCCGAAGTCCTGCGCGATGCTCGTCGTCACCGGGATCATCGAGTTGCGCAGGATGTGGACAGGGATGACGCGGCGCTTCGGAAGGCCCTTGCCGTAGGCCATGCGGACGAAGTCCTCCTGGCTGGTCTCGATGACCGAGCCGCGGGTGAGTCGGACGACGTACGCGAAGTTGAGCGCCGCGAGGACGAATGCAGGCAGGAGCAGGTCCTCCCATGGCGCACCTGGGCCGACTGTCGGTCTCACCCAGCCGAGCTCGATGCCGAAGAACCACTGCGAGACGAAGGCCAGGACGAAGACGGGGATCGAGATGAGCACGAGGCTGACGATGAGCGCCGTGCTGTCGAAGATGCCGCCCTTCCGCAGGCCCGAGATGAGGCCCACGATGACGCCGGCGATGAGCTGGATCAGCACCGCGAGAATCGCGAGCCTCAGCGTCGTGGGGAAGGTGCGGGCGAGGATCTCGTTGACGGACTGACCGGCGTAGGTGGTGCCGAGGTCGCCCTGGAGGATGTCACCCAGGTACAGGAAGTACCGCGTGAAGAAGTCCTGGTCGAGGTGGTACTTGGCCTCGAGCGCTGCGAGCTGCGCCTCTGATGGAGTGCGATCGCCGAACATCCGGAGGATCGGATTGCCCGGCATCGCGAACACCATCGAGTAGATGATGAACGTCGACCCGAAGAAGACCGGGATGCCCTGGAGCACCCGGCGGACGATATACCAAGCCATGAACGCTGTCCCTGCTGCAGTCTGTGGGGCGGCGGAGAGCCGCCGCCCCACAGGTGCTGCGATCTGGTGCTACTTGGTGACCGCGTGGAGGATCGGCCAGCTGTCCCAGCCGAACGCCACGTTGTCGACGAGGGTGGAGTGACCACCCGTCGTCACGCCATACCAGAGCGGGATGGCCGGCAGGTCATTGAACAGGACCGCCTGCGCTGCGTTGAACTTCTCGGTCTGCTCCTCGAACGTGGAGGACGTGAGGCCCTCCTGGTAGAGCTTGTCGAACTCCGGGTTCGAGTAGTCCGCGTCGTTCGAGCCAGCGCCCGTGACGTAGAGCGCGCCGAGGATGTTGGCCTGCGACGGGAAGTCGAACTGCCAACCGGTGCGGAACGCCGACTGGATCGTGCGCTCGTTCACCTCGGTGCGCAGACCGGCGAAGTCGGGGTACGGGAACCCGACCGCGTCGATGCCGAGCACGTTCTTGATCGAGTTGACGGTCGCGTCGACCCACTCCTGGTGGCCGCCGTCAGCGTTGTAGGCGAGCTGGAAGGTGCCCGACCACGGGTTGATGGCGTCCGCCTGAGCCCACAGCTCCTTCGCGCGCTCCGGGTCGAACTTGAGGACGTCCGAGCCCTCGATACTCTCCGGGTCGAAGCCCGCGATGACCGGCGAGGTGAAGTCCTCGGCGGGGACGCGCGTGCCGGCGAAGATGACCTCGGTGATCTCGGCGCGGTTGATCGCGTGCGAGATCGCCTGACGACGGAGGATGCCCTCCTCGTCGAAGCCGAAGTGCGGGAGGTTCGCGTTCATCGTGAACGACTGGAACACGGCCGACGGCTGCTCGATGGCGCGCTCGCCGAGGTCGTCCTTGAAGTTCGCGAGCGACGCGGTCGGGATCGACTCGATGATGTCGAGGTTGTCCGCGAGCAGGTCCGCGTAGGCGGCGTCGAGCGTCGCGTAGGCGACGAACTTGATGCCGTCGTTCTGCGCCTTGCGCGGGCCGTCGTAGTACTCGTTCGGGACGATCGTCAGGCTCTCGCCCGGCTGACGGCTGTCGAACTTGTACGGGCCGTTGCCGATCGGGGCCTCAGCGAACGCGTCCGGGTCCTCGAAGAAGGCCTCGGGGAGCGGAACGAAGACCGTGTAGCCGAGCGCGACCGGGAAGTCGGCCATGGGCTGCGTGAGCTCGACCGTGAACGTGGTCTCGTCGACGACCTCGAGGGCGAGCGTGTCCTCGCCGGGGACCGCGTCGTAGGTGCCGCCCTTGAAGGGGACCGCCTCGACGAACCACCACTGGTTGAGGAGCTCCGGGTTGGACGCGCCCCACTGCCAGGCCTTGACGAAGGACTCGGCGGTCACCGGGCTGCCGTCGGAGAACTTCTGGCCCGGCTTGATCTTGATCGTCCAGTGCTGGAAGTCATCGGACTCGATCGACTCAGCGGCATCGAGCAGCGGGGTGCCGTCGGCGTCGTAGTACATGAGGCCGGAGAAGATGCTGTTGAGGACGATGCCGCCGTTGACCTCGTTGGTGTTGGCCGGGATGAGCGGGTTCTCCGGCTCGCTCCACGAGACCGTCACCAGCGAGCCGGTGGCGGGGGCAGTCGTGCCACCGTCGGTCGGGGAGCTGGTGGGCTCGGAAGAACCGCCCGCCGCGCAGCCCGACAGCGTCAGGGTCGCCGCGGCGAGAACCGCCGCGCCACCCAGCGCCAGGCGCTTGATGTTCACTGTGAATACCTCCTGTGCAAAGAGTGCGGCCCCACTTGACAGAGAGTCAAGCGAAGCGCGCGGATATGTGGTTGGAGCCTGACCCGCTTTCCCGGACACCTGAGTTGAGGCGATGATCGTCTCGGAAGGAGTCCGTGGAATGCCTGCTGCTCACCCGCCGGAGTTTCGGCGTCGTGCCCTGGATCTTGTCGCCCA
>Ga0180217_1000307_pt1 | contig 87920 bp, 63 predicted proteins | sample eDN3rd37CBELigOP_FD_128521 | JGI IMG/M metagenome (GOLD analysis project Ga0180217, IMG submission 128521) | Enriched Organic Plus compost microbial communities from Emeryville, California, USA - eDNA 3rd pass 37_C BE-Lig OP (version 2) (version 2) ...
CCTTTGCCGGACCCGCTCAGGCGTGCTCGTGCACGCCGGGAGCGGATCAGCCGGCCGCAGGCGCACGTGCCATCGGCCGTGCCGACCTTGTCTGAGGCCCCGGCCAAGCACCGGGGCCTCCGGAAGGCGGCCGTGGGCTCGCCACGTGTGCTGCCTGCGGAACCTTGGCAGGACGGCAACAACCAAAGCGCCGCATGGCCAAAGCGCCAAAGGGCCAAAGCAGCAGAGAACTCAGTCCTCCCCCTAGTGCCTAGTGCCCAATGCCTGATGCCTCCCCCTACAACTCCGGCGCAAACCCGCGCCGCAGCGTGTTCTCGCAGATCGCCCGCGGCTCCACGAACTGGAGCAGGTAGTCCGCGCCGCCGGCCTTCGAACCCACGCCGGACATCCCGAAGCCGCCGAATGGCTGCCGCGCAACCAGCGCGCCCGTGCTCCCGCGGTTGATGTACAGGTTCCCCACGCGGAAGCGCTGCTTGGCCATCTCGATGTGCGTCGGCTTGCGGCTGAAGACGCCGCCGGTCAGCCGGTACGGCGAGGCGTTGGCAAGGTCCAGCGCCGCCTCGAACGTCGGCGCGTGCATGATCGCCAGCACCGGGCCGAAGATTTCCTCCTTCGCGATCGTGTGCTCCGGCCTCACGCCCGAAAAGATGTGCGGCCCGACGTAGTGCTTGGCGCCCCCGGCCATGCCCGCTGAGCCCTGCTGCGCATCCGTCGTCGCCGGCCCAGACTCCAGCCCCGGCGGCACGGGCATCGCCAGTTCCAGCCTGCACCCCTCCCGCATCGCGGTCTCGATGTACCGCAGGATCCGCTCCTTGGCCTCCGAGTCGATCACCGGCCCGACGTCCGTCCCCGGGTGGACCGGGTCGCCGATCACCAGCGCCCGCGTCGCCTCCACCAGCCGCCGCGTGACGTGCGTGATCGCGGGCCCTCGCTCACCCTCGGGGTCCACAACGATCAGCCGCGAACACGCCGAGCACTTCTGGCCCTGGAAGCCGAAGGCGCTGTGGCGCACAGCCAGCACCGCCTCGTCGAGGTCCGCGCTGGTGTCGATGATGATCGCGTTCTTGCCCCCCATCTCGCACACGACCTTCTTGACGCCCCCCATCCCCATCGCGGCCATCTGCTCCTGCTCGGGTTTGGTGTCCCCCGCGGCCCGCAGGATGTCGAGCCCGACGGCCTTCGACCCCGTGAAGGCGATCAGCGCCGTCCGCGGGTCTCGCACCAGCGCAGCGCCGGTCGTCTCGCCGATCCCCGGGCAGAAGTGCAGCGTCTCACGCGGCGCCCCGGCCCGCCAGAGGATGTCGCACATGATCGAGGCGATCCCCGGCGTCTGCTCCGCGGGCTTGACGACGACCGTGTTGCCCGTCACCAGCGCCGCGACCGTCATCCCAGTGCAAATCGCCAGCGGGAAGTTCCACGGCGAGATCACGACCGCCACCCCCCGCGGCTGGTACACCGTCTCGTCCAGTTCGCCGATGAACCGCCCCAGCCGCCGCCGTCGGAAGAGCCCAACCGCCTCCCTCGCGTAATACTCGCAGAAGTCGATCGCCTCGCACACATCCGCGTCGGCCTCGCGCCACGTCTTGCCGGCCTCCTTGATCATCACGCCCGCCAGCGTGTCGCGTTGCTCGCGCATCAGCGCCGCGGCCTTCGTCAGCACGGCCGCCCGCGCCAGCGGGTCCGTGTCGCGCCACGTGGGGAAGTACGCCACGGCCGCGGCGAGCATCCGGTCCGCGTCCTGCGGTGTGCGGTCGTTGGCCACCTGCGGGACCGATGCCCTCGCCACCGCGCGTGCGAACGCCTCGCGCTGCGCGGCCTTCGAGAAGTCGCGCAGAGGCTCGTTGAAGAACGGCCGCCCGTTGCCGACGCCCGGATCCGCGGCCGACAACTTGTGCCGCTCGGGAGCGATCTCCGCGAGGTCCTTGACGGTCTCCCCGACGACCGGGGCCGCGTGGCCGTTGCTCGCGGCTTGCGGCGCCGCCTGCGGCGCGACGTGCGGCGAGGCCAGCAGCGCCCCGACGTCCGCGTTGTCCAGGAACCCCGCCCGCAGCCACGACTCGTTGCTCGTGTTCTCCAGCAGACGGCGCACGAGATACGCCATCCCCGGGATCATCTCCCCCACCGGCACGTACTCGCGGATCCGCAGGCCCATCTCCGCCGCGGCGTACTTGAGCTGGTCCGCCATGCCGTGCAGCATCTGCAACTCGATCGCGCTGTGCGGCAGCCCCCGCGCCTCCGCCCCCGCCAGCGCCGCGGCGATCGACCGCACGTTGTGCGACCCCAGGGCCAGTTTGACGCCCCCCTGCTGCCTGTCGCGCGGGCAGGCGTCGAGGAAGATCTGCGTCATCCGCTCGAAGCACGCGTCCGTCTCGCGCTTGGTCGTCCACACCGGGCACGGCCACCCCTGCTGCTCCGCGTGGATGACCTGGTAGTCCCAGTACGCGCCCTTGACCAGACGCACCGTGACCTGCTTGCCCGTGCGCTGGGCCCACTCGCAGATCCGCCTCGCATCGCTCTCGCCGGACTTCAGGTACGCCTGCATCGCCAGCCCGGCCTGGAAGTCCCACTTCTCGACGCACCGCATGAACAGATCGAGCGTCAGGTCCTTGAGGGACTCCTGCTCCATGTCGAAGTTGATGAAGACGCCCTGGCGCCCGGCGGCCTCGAGGATCGGCCCCAGCCGCTTCATCAACTCGTTGATCGACCCCTCCGTGTCGATGGGGTCGCAGCGAGCCGACAGGCTCGAGATCTTGATCGACACGTTGGTCCGCGGGATCGGGCCGAGGTGATCGGTCTCCAGCCGCGGATTCGCGGGCCAGGATGCGACCGTCGCGGGCAGGTTGTTGATCAGGTCGAGGTACTTGGCCTGGTACGCGTCGGCCTCCGCGTCGCTCACGCACGCCTCGCCGAGCAGGTCCACGGAGAACGCGATCCCGTCCTTCCACAGGTCCTTCAGGTTCCCCAGCGCGCTGGCGGCGTCCGTCCCCGCGATGAACTTCGACGCCATCGACTTGATCTGTCCCGCCATCGTCGAGGCCGTCAGCCCCTTGGCGAGCCCCCCGGCCCGGAGCATCGTCTCCATCCCCGGCGGGAGTTTGACCCCCGGCTGGAAGAGGTAGTCCGTGAGATGGTCGTAGATGTCGTCGCTGCTCCGCAGCATCGGGAACGCGTCGACGAACCGGAAGAGTTGCACCTTGAAGTTCTGGTCCTTCATGGACCAGTTCATGAGTTTGTCGGAGTAGAACTGGGCCGAGAGCACACCGGCCTTGTGCGCCCGCGCCCGCCCGAGCATGTCCGATCCGATCTCGCGGATCCGGGGCTCAAGCGCGGCGATCGCCGCCGCGCCGGCGCCAGCGGCCCGGCCGTCCGCCGCGACGCTCACGGGCGACCGTGGCGCAGCAGCGCCCGCCCGCGCGGTGGAAGAGGGAGAAGATGGGGCGGACTTGGACCTGCGGCCGAAAAGAGCCATGCGGCGGGCTCCGTGCAAAGAGCGTGCGAACAAGCCGCCGCGTTTGCGCCGCGCCGGCTCCGCCCAAGTGTAAGCGCACGGCGAGTCGGCCCGGACGGCCCGCGCCGCCGCGGCCACCCACGGCGACGCCACGCGACCCCACGGCCGCGCTACCGTAGAGGCTTGGCGACCGTCCTGACCATCGGAACCTTCGACGGGGTCCACATCGGCCACCAGACCCTTGCGCGCCGCGCCCGGGCCCTGGCCGACGCCGCGAACTCCTCCGGCCGCCCGACCGAGGCCGTCGCGCTGGTCTTCGATCCCAACCCGCTCGAGGTCCTGCGCCCCGACGCCGCCCCGGCCCGCCTGAGCACGTTTGAAGCCCGCGAGCGGGCGCTCCGCGAGGCGGGCGTCCACCGCGTCGTCCGCCTCACGCCCACGCCCGACCTGCTGGGCCTCTCACCGGCCGAGTTCGTCTCGCGCCTCGTCGCGGAGTACGCCCCGATCGGCATCGTCGAGGGGCGCGACTTCCGCTTCGGCCACCGCCGCGCCGGCGACGTGTGGACGCTGAGCGAACTGGGCGACGCGCACGGTTACAGCGTGGAGATCGTCGAGCCCGTCACCGCCGTCCTGAGCGACCACAGCATCGTCACCGTCTCGAGCACGATGGTCCGCTGGCTCGTCCGGCACGGACGGGTCCGCGACGCGGCGATCCTCCTGGGTCGGCCGTACATGCTCCCCGGCCAGGTCGTCCGCGGCGACCGTCGGGGGCGCGGCCTGGGATTCCCAACGGCCAACCTCAGCACGCCCTGCCTGTTGCCGGCCGACGGCGTGTACGCCGGCCGCGCCCGCGTCCCCGGCGGGGGAACGTACGCCGCGGCGATCCACGTCGGCGAGCGGGCCACCTTCGGCGACCGGATGCGCACCGTCGAAGCGTTCCTGATGCCCGAGGGGGAGCCGCTGGCGACCGTCGCTGCCGACGCCTGGGCCCCCCTGCCGGGGCTGCCGGAGTACGGCTGGACGATGGAACTCGACATCATCGCGTGGCTGCGCGATCAGATCCGGTTTGAGTCCGTCGACGCCCTTGTGGACCAGATGCGTCGCGACTGCGAGCGCACGCTTGAGATCGTCAGCGAGGCGGACGCGGAGGTAAGCGCATGACGCAGACGGCCCGCGGGCAGTGGACCTCCAACACCGATCCCGATACGGTCGTCCGCACACTCGCGGGTGCCAAGCGGGTCGTCGTCGTCACGCATTCCAAGCCCGATGGCGATGCGGCCGGTTCGGCCCTGGGCCTTGTCCGTGCGCTTCGGCTCAGGAATGTGGATGCCGAGGCGTGGTTCGTTAGCCCGCTGCCGGGGTGGCTGCCGTCGATCGTCCGCGGCACTCCGGTGAGAATCTTCGCGCTTGGCCAGCCGATGCGGCCCGCCGATGGTTCGGCCTTCGATCCCTCGCCGGAACCGGATGTCATCGCGGTGCTCGACACCGGGTCGTGGTCGCAGTTGGCCGAACTGCGACCGTGGCTCGAACCGCGGGCCGATCGCGCCGTGCTGATCGACCACCACCTCCACGGCGACACCGCGGCGGCGGCGATGCGGATCATCGACTCCACCGCGGCGGCGACGACGCAACTGGTGGCCCCGGTCGTGACGGCCATTCTCGGCGTCGGCTCGCCGGCGCGGCTGCCCGTGGAGGTCGCCGAGCCGCTGTACCTCGGCCTGGCGACCGACACCGGCTGGTTCCGCCACTCCAGCGTCACGCCGGAGGCGATGCACCTGGCGGGCGACCTGCTCGCGGCCGGCGTCGTGCACAGCGACCTGTACGAGTTGATCGAGCAGCAGGGTACGGCGGCGCGTCTGCGGCTGATGAGCCGCGCGCTCGGCGGTCTGCGGCTGGAGCGGTCCGGCGCCGTCGCGATCATGACGCTGCGTCGCGCCGATTTCGCCGCCGCCGGCGCCGACCGCAGCGACACCACCGGCTTCATCGACATCCCGATGACGATCGCCGGCGTGCGCGTCTCCGCCCTGGTCACCGAAGAGAAGCCCGAGAACGGCGCCGCGGAGAAGCCGGTCACCAAGATCAGCCTTCGGAGCAAGCCGGGCTCCGACGCTGTGGACGTCAACCGCGTCGCGGGGACGCTCGGCGGCGGCGGGCACGCCCGCGCGGCCGGCGCACGCGTCGAACTGCCGGTGGAGCAGGCCATCGAGCGGCTGCTGGAGGCGCTGCCGTGAGCGAGCGTCCGGCTCCCGGTTCACGCCCAACGGAGTCGAAGGGCCGCCGCGAGCCGCGGCCGCCGGGCGACCGCGCGAAAGGCCGGGGCGTGCGCAGGCCGCCGCTGCGTCTGATGACCACGACGCTGTGGGAGTACCCGAGTCAGCACTACGACGCCTACGTGCTGGACGGGAAGGTCCACAAGAGCCAGAGCCCCGGGCGACAGGGGGACCAGGCGTACCAGGGGGCAACGCCGAGTTGGGTGATCTGGCAACTGCTCGTCCGCTACACGCGCGAGAAGGACCTCGTGGTAGACCCGATGTGCGGCAGCGGCACGACGCTGGACGTCGCACGTGATCTGGGCCGGCGCGGGCTGGGGTACGACCTCGCGCCGTCGCGGCCGGACATCTTCCGCGCCGACGCCCGCTCGCTGCCGCTCGAAGATGAGGTCGTGGACTTCTACTTCGTCGATCCCCCCTACTCCACGCACATCACGTATTCCGACGATCCGCGCTGCATCGGCAAACTGGACGCGGCGCCGGATTCCGAGACCGGTGGGCAGGCGTACTACGACGCCATGGCCGCGGTCTTCCGCGAAGCCTACCGCGTGCTGCGCCCGCGCCGGTACATGGCGGTCTACGTCAGCGACTCGTGGCGCAAGCGCCGCGGCCCCGCCGGAGAGGGAGGCGGCGTGTTCATGCCGATCGGCTTCGAACTCTTCGGCATCCTCCGCACGATGTTGCGTCCGATCGACATCATCGCCGTTGTCCGCCACAACGACAAACTGCGGCGCGGCAACTGGCACAAGGCGGCCGAAGAAGGCAACTTCTTCCTGCGGGGATTCAACTATCTCATGATCTTCAGGAAGATGGGACCGGCGCGATCCGGCAAGGCGTGACGGAGCGCAGCGCGGGGGCCGCCCTCAGCATCCTCCCGTTTCGGACATCCATTGCATCAGGAACGCGCTGATGTCCTTCGAGTCCAGGCGGCCGTCCGCGTTGATGTCCGTCATCCAGATGCCATCGGTCTGCCCGGCCAGCCACGCGGAGAGGTACGCCGAGAGGTCAAATGAGTTGACCCTTCCGTCGCGGTTCCAATCCGCCGGGCAGTGCTCGTCGGCCGCCTGATACTCCGCTGCGCCCATGTCGGCCACCGGCGGCGGGATGCCCACGGGCTCCTGCGTCGCCGGGTCGTCGATGAAGCGGGCCCGGCGGAGGACGTCCAACGGCAGGGGCTCCGAGACATCGCCGTCGCCGTCGAGGTCCGCGGAATCGGCGGGGAAGGCCGCGTTGCTCGCCGCGTCGATGCACGGCGAGCCCGGCAGGAGGCGATAGCCCGCGTCCGGGTCGGCCATCAGCAGCGGGTCCAGCGAGATGTTCCCGTCCCCCGGCCAGCCGTCCTGGACACAGGAATAGGTGATCTCCATGCCCGGCGACTCGATCGCCGGCCCGCCGTCAAGGCTCCCATTGGCCCAGATGATCGAGCCGGCGATGGTGGGCGTCCCGCCTGTGTGGTGCACGCCCCCGCCCATGGGCGCGCGGTTGCCAACCAGCGTGCACCCGACCAGCCGCGGCGTCCCGCCGCTGATGAGGACCCCGCCGCCCGTCGCCACGTTGGACAGGTTGCCGACGATCGTGGTGCTCGCGATGATCGGCACCCCGCCGGCGAGGCGCACGCCCCCGCCGCTGAGCGCCCGGTTCGCGGTCACGACGCACACGGCGATCAGCGGCGTCCCGTCGAGCACCGCGAGGGCCGAGCCTTCGCCGCCGACCAGCCGGCACAGCACCACCGCCGGCGCACCGCCGTCGATCGACACGCCCGACGCTCCGATGAGGCCCACCGATCGGTTGGCCCGCAGTTCGCACCCGGAGACGAGCGCGCCGGTCTGGTGCAGGGCCAGCGCTGCGCCGGTGCCGAAGTTGGTCACGTTGTGTTCGAACACGCACTCCTGGAGCGTCGGCGCCCCGCCGATGAAGGCCGCTCCGCCGCCGTCGCCGGCCTCGCATGAGTTGCCCAGGAACTCGCACCGGGTCAGGACCGGGCTGGAGTCTTCGCCGAAGATGCCGCCGCCGGTGACTTGCTTGTTGGCGGAGAAGGTGCACTCGGTGATGGCCCCGTCGCTGCGCAGCAGACTCAGGCCAGCGCCGAATCCAAAGTCGGCCTTGCCGCCGTTGCCGTGGAACTGGCAGGCCGTGAGCGTGTGCTCACCGTCCTCCACGTGTGCGCCACCGCCGCGGTCGGCGCGGTTCAACTCGAACATGCACCGCTCGAGCGTGATGGGGCCCGTGCTGTGCAGGCCGCCGCCCACGCCCGAGACGTTCGAGACGAACACGCAGTTGCGCACGCTCGGCGAGCCGCCAAGGTTCGCCAGCCCCCCGCCCCGGTCCGTCGCGGTGTTCCCCGTGATGGTGCATGATTCGATGCGCGGCGAGGCCCCGACGATCAGGATGCCCGCGCCGTCGGTCGCCGATCCGCCGCGGATGGTGAATCCGCTGATGATGGTCGAGTCGGTCTCGCCGCTGACGCATCGGATGACGCTGCCGCCGGCCATCGGCGCGGCGAGGCGCGTCGCGTCGGGTCCCTGGGCTGAGCACAGCGTCAGCGCCTTGCCCAGCAGGTCGATGTTCTCGACGTAGGTCCCCGGATTGACGACGATCGTGGCGCCGCTGGGCGCCGCGGCGATCGCGGCCTGCACCGACTCGCCCGGGTTCACGATGATCGTCTGAGCCGCGGTCATGGGCGCCGCGGCCAGCACCGCGCACGTCACGACGACCACGGCCATGCCGCGGCGCTTCTGAAGTTGCACGATTCGCATGCGTCCGGCCTCCCCGACGCCGCGCGAGCCGGGAGGCCCGCACGACCCGGTAGCCCCCGCTGCGCGCCGACGCCGGGGCAAACCTAGCACCGGCTCACGCGGCCGCGACGAGCGTGAAGGGCGCCTGCGTCAAATCGGGTACTTTCCCCGGCGACGTGCGCACATGAACACTACGCCCGGTGAGCGGACGCTCAGATCGGACTCATCTCTGTGTTATGACCCATCGGCGAGCAGGGCCGCCGAGATCCACCCGCCGCCGAGGACGTGTTCGCCGTCGTCGCCACCGTAGAGCACCACGGCCTGTCCCGGCGCGACGGCCTGCTGCGGCTGGGCGAACTCGACCTCGAACACCCCCGTGCGGCCTGACGGGGTCGGCCCCGGCGCATCGTCGAGCACGCGCACTCGCGCCGGGACAGCGTCGGAGCGGGAACGAACCTTCGCGAGTACGTCCATCCACGTGCCCGCGGGCGGCGGGTCCACGAGCCAGTTGGCCTCCCCCGCGGTACATCCGCGCGCCAGGAGCATCTCCCGCGGCCCGACCGTCACGGTGTTCGTCACCGGGTCCTTGCCGACCACGAAGATGGGATGACCGAGCGCCACACCCACGCCGCGGCGCTGGCCGATCGTGAAGCGGTGCTGGCCGCCGTGCTCGCCGATCTCGCGGCCCTCGGTGTCGACGATCGCGCCACGGCGGGCGGTTTCGGGGCGGCGGCGCTCGACCAGACCGGCGTAGTCGTTGTCGGGGACGAAGCAGATCTCCTGCGAGTCGGGCTTGTCGAAGACGGGCAGGCCGAGGCGCTGCGCGATCTCACGGACCTCGGGCTTGTGCATGCGGCCGATCGGGAGGATCATGCTCCCGATCCGGTCTCGCGGCACGCCGAAGAGGACGTACGACTGGTCCTTGCCGACGTCGATGCCGCGGAGCAGCCGCGCCTGGCTGTCGGCGACCGGGCCGTCGAGCGCTGAGGGCTCGACGCGGGCGTAGTGGCCGCTGGCGACGTACTGCGCGCCGATGCTCGCGGCGTAGTCGTGGAGTTTGCCGAACTTGAGCCAGTCGTTGCAGCGCACGCAGGGGTTGGGCGTGCGCCCGGCGGCGTACTCATCGACGAAGTAGTCGATGATGCGGCCGAAGTCTCGCTTGAAGTTGCAGATGTAGAGCGGGATGCCGAGTTCCGCGGCGACGAGGCGGGCATCGGCGGCGTCGGTGATCGAGCAGCACCCCTGGTGGCCGATCCTCAAGGACTTCCCGCCCCCACCGGCTCCCGGCCGCGCGCGGCAGGCCTCGCCCGCTCCGTCGTCGGGGATCAGTTCATCGAGCGTCTCCCCCGGCGAGCCCAGACGCATGAAGCAGCCGACGACCTCGAACCCGGCGCGCACGAGCAGCGCCGCGGCGACGGAGGAGTCCACGCCGCCCGACATCGCCACCAGCACCTTGGGTCCGCGGGCGGACATGGAGGATCATATGGAACGCGGCGCCCCCACCCCGCGGCCGGCCGCGGAGCCCGCCTTATGGCTCTTCCTCCGCCAGTTCGTACGGGTTGGACTCGCCCGGCTTCTTCTTCACCATCCCGCGGGCTCGGTTCGCCGCGGTCAGGCGCTGCGTGGTCGGCGGGGGCACGTCGGACGACCCCAGTTTGATGGCCGGGTGGTCCGCCGGATCGACGCCAACGTCCGCCAGCGCGCCCTTCGCGGCCTGGTCGTATGAGCGCTGGAGGAACCGCTCCTCTCTGGCGCGCACGTCGTGGTAGTTCTTCACGGCCCAGGTTGCGGTCTGCCGGAAGTCCCACAGGCACCATGTAAAGAGCAGAGGCGGCAGCGCCGCGACCACGGCCACCACGATGAGCACCAGCACCACGGGGGACTGCGGCCCGCCCAGGATCCTCATGGCGGCCGGCAGCAGGCCCCCGGAGATCAGCGCGAGGCTTGCCGGGACCAGCGCGATGAGCACCGCCAGGCGCCGCAGCGTGAGCGCCATGGTCATGTTCGCGGCCCAGTCCTGCAGGTTGGCCGCGAACAGGCACACGGCGATGAGCCCGCCCGAGGCGATGATCCCGCCCACCAGCGCCGCGCCGCCGAGCCACCCCGGTGCGCTACCGGAGACCGCGGCCACGACCATGCCCCCCGAGAGGACCCAGAATGCCTGTGTGATCCGGCAGGCCAGCCGCATGCCGAGCCACTCGCCGGAGCGGTTCTTTGTTGTGTGTTCCGTGGGCGGGCGGGGGCGCGCCATCACGACCACGCCGACCCACCAGGCGATCGCGGACGCGGCGTAGATACCCGCCCGCGTCGTGCTCGGCTCGAAGGCGAGCCCCAGAATCGCGATGGCCAGCCCGAGCCACCCCATGAACATGAGGTTGGCCCCCACGGCCAGGGTGCGGATGAAGCCTAGCGGAGCATCGAGGAGTGTGTCCTCACCGAACTTCGGATCGACGCGCGGCGTGATCGACCGCCCGCACTCCGGGCAGTTCCCATTGTTCATCAGGCCCTGCAGGTTGTACCCGCAATAGCGGCACGGCCGCGGCTCGTCGATCATCCGCGGCGGGATGGCCCGCTTGAGCGTGCGTGGGTCGATCACCATCGCGCAGCAGTGTACCGGCGGCCGCCCCGTGGGCTGCGGTCACTCCCCGCCCAGTTCCACGACGATTCCCTCCTCCGGTCGGCGCTCGGCCCCGATAGCGGCCCGGGCCTTGTCGATCAGCACCACATACAGGATGAAGGCGACCAGGGCGATGCACCCGAGGACCGGAGACCCGATGCAGACCACCATGCCGCCGATCGCTCGGAGAAGCCCCGTGACGTGGGTCCTGGGCGCCAGACTCAGGATCAACGCGCCAATGCCGATCACGGCCGCGATGACCACCAGAGTCGTGGCGAGACTCTTCAGTTGGTTGGCGTTGTCTGCGAGGCCGCGGCTGGGAATCCGCAGCGCCAGGTGCCGGATGTACACAACCCCCGCGAAGAACGCCACAATCCAAGCCAACACGTTGGCCCAGGCGATGGCGTCCTTCGCCATCAGCAGCGTCTGCGCCGAGCCGGCTCCGATCGCGGAGACGACTGCGCCGACCACCAACGAACCGACGGCCGCCGCGAGTTGCGCGGCGACCGACCAGCGCAGCACAACGCGGGTGGTGCGGCCGGGCGCCTGGCGCCCTTCGCCCGGATCGCGCGACGAGAGCATCCACCAGCCGATCAGCCCGAGCACGGAGAGGGCCGTCGCCACGGCGGCGCCGCCGAGCATCGCCTTCTTGATCCACGTGGGAACGAACGGTTGCGTTTCCCAGATCAACACGAGAAACCGCACGATCGCGAGGCCGATCTGGGCCACGATGGCGACTTCAACAAGAACGGCCCCGCGGTGCAGCGTCTGGAGGTATGACGGCAACGCGTAGCGGAGCAATCGGCCGCGCAAGGACACCTGAATGGGTGTGCCGCACTCCGGGCACTGTCCTGCAACCGGCAGGTCCCGGATGTTGTACCCGCACGAGACGCACAGCCGATCGTCGCGCACGATCGCCGCGTCCGGGTTTGCGTCACCGGGAGCGGGCGTTTCCGCCGCGGACGGAGGGTCCGTCTGGCCCGGTCCAGTGGGCTCGTGGCTCATCGGAACGCAGGGTACCGCGCCCAATACTCCGCGTGAGGCGCCTCAGGCCTGCACGAGCGCGGCGGCCTCGACGGCGTTGCGGAAGAAGGTCAGGCCCGGCGTGTCGCCGCGGCGGTCCTGTTCCGTCAGGCGCGTCCAGAACGGGTGGTGCACCCATTCGAGGTACCGCTCGGGGTGGGGCATGAGGCCGAAGATGCGGCCGGAGGCGTCGCAGATTCCGGCCACGGAGCCGGCGGAGCCGTTGGGGTCGTCGATGTACCGCAGCGCCACCTGCCCGGAGGCTTCCAGTCGCCGCAGCACTTCGGGCGAATCGGGCACGAACCGCCCCTCGCCGTGGGCGACCGGGAGCATGAGCACGCGGTCGGCCCGCGCCGGGTCGGCCGCGTAGACCTCCGCCAGCCCGCGCGTCCAGATGCAGACGCTCGACGGTTCTGGGGCCACACGCACCCAGCGGTCCACGAACCGGCCCGAGTCGTTGGCCGCCAGGGCGACTTCCTGCCGGGGCGGCCGGCCTTCGGGCCACTGCTCCCCCGGAGCGGGGCCCGGGAGGAGCCCGACCTGCACCAGCACCTGGAAGCCGTTGCAGACTCCGATCATCGGGCAGCCGCGTGCCACCGCGGCCCGCAGAGCGGGGTAGAGCCGCTCGCGGAGCCGCATCGCGAAGATTCGGCCCGAGGCGACGTCGTCGCCGTAGGAGAAGCCGCCGGGGAAGCCGATGATGTCGAACTCCTCCAGACGCTGGGGCTCGGCGATAAGCCGGTCCAGGTGCATCAGCGTCGCGCTGGCGCCGGCGAGTTCGAAGGCGCGGACGAGTTCGGCGTCGCAGTTGGTCCCGGCGGTGCGGATCACCAGCGCCTTGGCGCTGCCCCTGGTCGGTCGGCCGCTGCTCATGCCATACACTAGGTCCCTTCCGGCCCCTTGCCGCGCGGGCCCGCGGCGCTGAGAGGGGGCGGCCGGACGCACGCTCCCAGAGCGAAGGATCCACGACGATGCCGAGCGTTTTCCCCTTCCGCGCCGTTCAGTACGCCAAGATGACCGCCGGTAAGGCCGGCGCGCCCGCCGATGTGAGCGCCCTGGTCGCGCCCCCCTACGACGTGCTCGACGCCGAGGGCAAAGCGGCGCTGCTGCGCAAGAGCGACCACAACATTGTCGCGGTCGATCTGCCGCACATTCCGGCCAAGGAACTCGGCCCGCCCGCGGCCTACGAGGGCGCCGCGTCGACGTTCCGGGGCTGGCTCGAGAGCGGAACGCTGGTGCAGCGCTCCACGCCGGCGATCTTCGTCTACCGCCAGACGTTCACGACGATCGGCGGCGCGAAGGTGCAGCGCACCGGCGTCGCGTGCACCATCGAGACCGTCCCCTTCGGCCCGCGACCCGGCGGGGGCATCCTCCCACACGAGGAGACCTTCTCCGGCCCGAAGGAGGACCGCATGGCCCTGATGAAGGCCACGCGGGCGCAACTCTCCCCGATCTTCGGCCTGCACCAGGACGAGCGAGGCACCGCCACGGCGCTGCTGCGGTCGGTCACGTCCTCGCGCGGCCCCGATGCGACCGCGACCACCGATGACGGCACGCTCCACGAGATCTGGACCGTGGAGGACGCCGCGACGATCCAGGCTTACACCGATGCTCTCGCCGGCGAGGACGTCTTCATCGCCGACGGCCACCACCGCTACAACACGGCGCTCAACTACCTCCGCGGGCTGGAGGCCCAGGGCGAGGTTCCTGCGGACCACCCCGCGCGGCGGTGCATGATCGTCCTAGTCGGCATGTCCGACCCCGGCCTGGTGATCTGGCCGACGCACCGCGTGCTTGGCGGGATGGCGGGTTACTCGTTCGAGGCGTTCCAGAAGGCTGCGGCGGGGCACCTGAGCATCGAGCCCGTCGCTGGCGATTTGCACGCCCTCGACGCGGCTCTGGCCAAGGCGCCGGCCGGGCGGCTCGGCTTGTGGGACTTCGCCTCCGGCCGCGGGTACCTCGCGGCACCGACGACGCCCGACCCGCTGAAGACCCGGTTCGAGAGCAAGCCCGAGGCTTGGCGGACGCTCGACGTGGCGATTGTCCAGCACCTGCTCGTGGAGCAGATCGCGCAGCCGGCGCTGAACGCGAATCAGCCGGTCAAGTGGGCCTTCCCACACACCATCGAGGAGGTCGTCGAGATCGGGGCCGGGAAGGAGAAGGGCTCCGGCGGCGGGGCAGCGTTTACGCCGCAGTTGGGGGTGATCGTCCGGCCGACGCCGCTGGAGGCCGTCCGGGCCGTCAGCCGCGCGGGCGAGTTGATGCCGCAGAAGAGCACCTTCTTCTATCCCAAACTCGCCACGGGCCTGTTTATGAACTCGGTCGGGTGATTGCGGGCCTGCTCGCTGTCAGAGCCCCACGGAGCGCTCCGGGTCGATCTGCTCCAGCAGACGCTCGGTGTAGCGCCACACGTTCAGTTCGCGCCGAACGGCGGCGAGCAGCGCCGGGTCGCCCTTGCCGCCGGCCGCGAGGTACTCGCGGAACAGACGCGCGACTTCCGCGATGTGGCCGCGCCGGCGCTCCCGGGCCCAGCGCTCCCAGTGGTCGATCTTCGCCGGATCGCCGGAGGCGACTTCTTCCTCGATCTGCTCCCGCAGGGTCATGATCTCCTGAAGGAACCCCGGCGGCAGCGACCGGTCCTGGTCGCGTGCCGGCCCGCCAAGCCGGCGCAGCAGGGCCTCCGCCCGACGCTCCGGGTCTTCGAGCGTCCGCTTCGCCTCGTTCAAGGCCGCCGCCTCCGCTCCGGAGTCCTCGCCCGCATGGTCCGGGTGAAGGGCCGCCGAGCGCTCGAGATAGGCGCGCTGCAACGCCGCCGCGTCGATGTCGAACGCGGGGTCCAAACCGAGAATGTCGAACGGGTCTGCGGCCATGGCAGGCGGACTGTACGGGCGCTTTTCTCCCCCGGCGGGTTGACTCCGCGCCGCGGCGTCCGGACCATCCCGGAGGCCCGCAAGACACCCCGGGGCAAGCCCACCCCTCCCCGGCACTCGCGGGGCAAGGAGGTTGCACGCTCGTGTCACGGCATATCGGCATCGTCGCGGTGAGCCCCGAAGGGTCCGCCATCTGCTACCGACGGATCTTCCACGCCGCGACCCGCCTCGCCGGCGCGGCAGGGAAGGCCGGGCACCACCCCCGCGTTACGCTCCACAACGAGCCCTTTGAGGCCTACCTCTCCGCGGTGCTGAAGGACGACTGGCACACCGTCGGCGACCTCCTCCGCCGCTCGGCCGAGATCCTGGCCAAGGCGGGGGCGGAGTTCTGCATCGTCCCGGACAACCTGATGCAGCACGGCGTCCACCTGGCCGAGGTGGGGTCCCCCATCCCGTGGCTCAAGATGACCGACCTCGTGGCGGATGCGATCTCCGCAGACGGACGCAAGAAGGTCGGTCTCATCGGGACGCGGATGGTGATGCTGGGGTCCACCTATCAGACCCCCCTCGGCATGAGGGGCGTCCACGTCCTGGTCCCCCCGGAGGATCAGGCATCCGAGGTGGACGCCATCATCTTCCGTGAACTGGTCCACGGGGTGATCTCCCCCGCCTCCCAGCACCGGGTTCTGGACATCATCAACGGCCTTGCGGGGCAGGGGTGCGAGGGGATCATTCTGGGCTGCACGGAGGCCCCCCTGCTCGTTTCGGCCGAGAACTCCCCGATCCCGGTGTACGACTCTGTCGGTTTGCTGGCTGAAGGGGCTGCCCGGCGCGCCCTGGGTATGACGGCCTGACCGCCGGCGGCATCACCTCAGATCCCTGACGGCACCCGGAACCGCCCCGCGCCGCCGGGGCGAATGGTGTGTGAGTTGCGTCCCCGGACGCGCTTGCGTTAGACTCTAACTCGGCGGCCCACAACCGCTTGGGAATCGAATGACAAGCTGGACACCCGCCTGCGCATTGCCCACTTGTGCGGCAGACGGGGACTGTCTCGGCTTACGGAGAGTGTCATGATCGATCGAACGAGCCGACCTTGGCTGCGCCGACTGACCCGCCGGGCTCCCGCTGGCACCCCGCTGGACCTGGAACAGGCCGCGGGCTGGGGCTCGACGTTGCACAGCCGCCGCGCGCGCCGGCAGGCGTGGCAGCCGGTCGAGCAGCTCGAGGCCCGTGTGCTCCTCGCGGGCGACCATCCCAGTTTCTCCGATTTCCCGCTGGCCACTCCGCTCGGCCCGTTCGACATCAACGGCCGCACGTCGGAGACGGGCATCATCAGTTCGCCGACGGACGATGATGTCTTCCGCTTCCAGGCGCCGATGGGCGCGAGCTTCATCAGCATCCTCGCGGACACGGTGAACACCGCCGACCCGAGCACGCTGGATTCGCGCGTGCGCGTGTACGACGCGAACGGCAACCAGTTGACGCGGATGGGCGTTCCGATCGACGGCCGCAACAACGGCGTTCTTTCGACGACGCGACCGGGCGTGGCGACCGACGGCTGGCTCAACTTCATCGCGACCCCGGGCGAGTTCTACTTCGTTCGCGTGTCGGGCGAGAACGGAACCACCGGCTCGTACGTGCTGCGCGTCAACGCCGGGTTCACCGACCTCACCCCCGCGCCCAGTCCGGATAACCAGAAGTCGGCCGGGGAGGCGTGGCTCCCCGATGTACCGGACGTCGATCCCGTCTTCGGCTTTCCGGTCGCGCTGCCGACGGTCGGGCCCGACGTGCAGACCATCGCCTTCCCACAGGACGAGCAGATCTACCGCATCGTCGTTCCGGACGATCCGATCTACGACAGCCTTGCGACCGTCACGGCTCGCTCCGACCGCACGAACCCGGCGCCGGCGGGCGGTTTCCTCGACACACACCTGGAGGTGTACGACGCCGTCGGGAACCTGCTCGCGACCGACATCGAGGCCGGCTATCTCAACGACGCGTTCGCCGCGTGGCGCTCACGACCCGGCGAGACGTACTACATCCGCGTCCGCGGCGACGACCTGCGCGATCCGAACCTGTTCCCGTCGGTGGGCAACTTCCAGATCCGGGTGGATCTCAGCGCCCGCGAGATCGTGACCAGCATGATCACGCGCCGGGGCGACCTGGTCTCGACGCTCCTCGAGGACACGAGCCCGACGCCCGACCCCGTCGCGAACATCCTGCTGATCAACGAAGATTCGGCCCTCTTCCGCTTCAAGGCGCAGGGCACGGGCCCCACGTTCATCACGGTTCGCGACACGGGCCCCCTGCACAACGTCAGCCTGCGCGTCTTCGGCCCCGACGGCGCGATGATCGCCTTCAACGACGATTTCGTCCCCACGGATCCAAGCGACGCGCAGGTGCAGGTGAACCTGGTCGGCGGCGAAACCTACTTCATTGTGGTGGACGGGTTCCCCGACGACGTGTCGGGGTTGACGTCGACGTTCAACGTCTGGATCGAGGCTCACCACACGCTGGCGCCAACCCCGGTCGACGACCACGCGAACACTCCCGACGAGGCGACACCGCTCCGGTTTGGCGATCCCACATTGCAGTTCGACTCCGACGTTGCGGGGCCGAGGAACCCGCTGTGGGACCACCCCTTTACCCAGACGGCGATCCACACCGGCCGCATCACGCCGGGCGACTCCGACTTCTTCTCGTTCGTCCCGCCCATCGACATGCTGGGAACCTACCCCGGGGACAACGACGACGCCGGCGCTGCCCTGTTTGTCGGCGGACGGTTCAACACGGCCGACCCGGACAACCTGTTCCCCCGGCCCACCGGATCCGTTGCGATCTGGGACGCCTGGTCGTGGTGGACGATGGGCCGCGAAGGCAACGTGGGCGATCTGGAGTTCGGGTTCTTCGACAATCCGAACACCCCCGGCACAAGCACTGCCGAGGTGTACGCCATCAAGGCCTTCGATCTTGACGGCGCGGGGACGCAGTTCCCGCCGATGCTCGCCGTGGGGGGCGACTTCCTCCTCAAGGTCCCCGGCATTGATCCTTTCTCCGGCGAACTGATCGAGGTGGAGATCCAGAATCTCGCGGTCTGGGTCTTCGATCCCCTCGCAGGTCAGTACGTGTGGGTCAGCCTGGGTGACCCCGACGGGCCTGTGCGCGCAATCGAGGTCTACGACCCGGTGACGTTCGATCCGGACGGCGACGGCGACGACCCGGCCATCCCCGACCCGGGTCCGGCTCGCCTGATCATTGGCGGAGACTTCGACAGCGTGGACGGCGTTCCGGCCGACAAACTCGCCTCGTGGCGCGGCGACTGGCAGCAGGTCGGCGACGGCCTCGGCGCCGGCCCGAGCGGCTCGGTGCGTGCGCTCATCGTCTACGACCCGCCGGACCCCGGCGCGGGCCGCGACGCCAACCCCGGCCCGCCCCCCCTGCCGGCAGTCGACGATCCGCCGGATATTCCGAGTTCGCTCTTCATCGGCGGCCGCAGCGACGCCGGCGCGGTGTTGATGGGGTGGAACGGCGCCTTCTTCTTCCCGGTCGCCTCCGGCTCGCCGCTCCCCGACTTCACCATCGGCGGCGGTCCGGGAACGTCGATCGATGCGTTCGCCGTGTTCGACCCGCCGGACCCCGACGGCGACGGCGAAATCCCGGACCAGGGACCGTTCCTTTATATCGGCGGCACCTTCAACTCCATCGGCGGCGTGGTTTCCCCGAACCTCATTCAGTGGGGCCGCCCCGCGATCCCCGAGGCGGGCGATCCCAACTCCGACCCGGAAGCGCCAGGCTATCAGCCGCGACTGCTCTACGAGCCCGTCTCAGGCGGCGTCGCCACCCTCAACGGCGACACACCGGCCGTCCTGGCCCTCACCGTCTGGGACCCGCCGGACGTCTTCGGCCCCGAGAACCCGCTCCCACCCATGCTCGTGGCCGGTGGCCGTTTCGACGTCGCCGGTGGTTTGGCCAACAACATCGTGGCCTGGGACGGCGGTGGCTTCCTGGCGCTCGGAAACGGCATCGACGGTGTCGTCCACGCATTGGAGGTCTCTTCCTACCTCGGACAGAACGACGTGCAGGAACCGAGCATCCCGCTGTTGGACGAGCAACTGGGCGGCGGGCTCGATCCGCAGCAGGCTCTCTACATCGGCGGCGAGTTCACTGTCAACGGGTCGCGGAATATTGCGCAGTTCGTCTTCGACCCGGACCCGTTTGTCTTCGCCTTTGTGTACCGGGAGCTTGAGAGCGGCGTGGCGTTCGCGGACGGCTCGCCGTCGGCGGTCTTCGCTCTGGCGATGTTCGACGATCAGGATCCCACAGTCGATAACTCCGGGTCGCAGTGGGACCGCAACGATCGCCCGGCCGGCCGCCTGCAGATCATCGTCAGCGGCACCGGCGATTCGTTCCTGGATGTCGGCATCCGCGTCTACGACTCCAACTTCAACCTGGTCTACCCGACCGCAGCCGCCGCGCCGTACCACGTCGATCCCGCCGACCCGGACGGCGGCGGCCCGCTTCCGGACCCGCCCCCGTTCAACACCACCATCAACCCGCTGTCCAACGACCCGGCCGGCATGATCGACCCGATCACGGCGCCGGGAACCCCCGCCGAGGTCATAGGAATCGAGGTGTGGGGCGGCGAGACGTACTACGTCGAGGTGCTCGGCGCTGCTCGCTCCGGACGCTACACCATCTCCGTCCGCGTGGCGGCCCTGCCGCCCGACGTCAACGGGGATGGGGTCTTCGACAACATCAACGGTTCGTACCACGAGGTGTTCGGCGCGGGCCGCTTCGCCGATGCACCCAACATCGTGCGGAACCTCGACAACGGCGACGGCCGGAACTTCACCAACAGCCAGGTCGACCTGCGCCCGTTCGTACCCGATCCCGGCGCCTACCAGCAGCAGTCCTTCATCACCCCGCCCGCCCTCGGCGTCCCGATTGTCCAGTACATGGAACTCGGCAACATCGAGACGCCGGCCGACGAGGACCTGTACTCGTTCATCGCCGAGGAGAGCGGCTGGGTCGAGGTGCGCGTCGCCACCATCGGGATGGGCTCGCAGGACCACAACACCGGCGAGACCCTCGGCGACGAGTTCGTCGAGGACTTCGGGCCGGACGGGACGCCCGACGCAGTGAAGCGCAAGGTCTACACGAGCCGGCTCGACTCGGCGCTGCGCATCTTCAACAACGACTTCGAGGAGATCGCCTACAACGACAACTTCTCCGGCATCGCCGGCGAGGTCTCCGTCCACAACACCGGCGGGTACGTGCGAGCCTTCACGGAACGTGACCCCCGCGTCGTCTTCCGCGTCGAGCGCGGCATCAAGTACTACATTCAGGTTGAGAGCGGCCAGAAGGCCACGTTCCTCGACCCGGACCTTGGCCCCGACTTCGTCGACTACCGCCACGCCACCGGCGCCTACGAGCTGCTGGTGAACACCATGCCGTTCCTCAACTTCGAGGACGACCATTGGGACGGCGTCGGCCCGGTCCTCGCGGCCACCCCGATCCCGATCGGCGACCGCGACAAGGACAAGGAGCCCGTCGACGAGCTGCCCAACGGCGTCGGCCGCGTCACCGGCATCATCGACGACACAGCCAACAACCCCAACGACGAAGACTTCTTCTACATGATCGCGCCGACGACCGGCCCGATCACGGCCCGGGTCACCATCGAAACGGCCGGCCTGGCGCTGGCGGTCACGGTCTTTGACGAGTTCGGCCAGATCGCGGCCCAGGGCGGCGGCGCCGGCCCCACGATCAACCTCAACTGGTTCGGTCAGCAGGGTGCCCAGTACATCATCGCGGTCGATGGATCCGCGGGCGAGGGCGCCTACGCCATCGACATCAACACGCTCCCCTACGTCGACGACCACGCCGACTACCTCCACTGGGAGGCCGCTACCCCGCTGCAGCTCAGCCGCTTCTTCGGCACGTTCACCGCCTCCGGCTCCATCGAGAGCCCGGGCGACACGGACCTGTTCGTCTTCACGGCCGAGCAGTACGAGGTCGCGACCGTCACCGTCACCGCCACCGGCTCGCTGAACACCTACGTCCGCGTGTACGAGATCGGCGAGGACGCCGTCGGCAACCCGACCTTCCTCCGCATCAACTACAACGACGACGCGAGCGCCACCAACACCAACTCGACGGCGACGTTCTCCGTCACCCCCACGCGGCCCTACTACATCCTCGTCTCCGGCTCCGACCCCAACGCCGACTTCGGCGGCTACCAGGTGACCGTCCAGGTGCGCTCCACCGACGACCACCCGGACCTGGTGGACCTCCCCGTCGCCACGACGATCCCGATCAACTACGACTCCAACCTCGGCACCGGCACCGGCACGGCGGACGGCGTCATCGAGCGCCCGGAGGACGAGGACCTCTTCGCCTTCATCGCTCCCACGGACGGCTCGGCCGAGATCACCATCACGACCGCCACCGGCACCCTCCGCCCGCGCGTGCGGCTGTTCAACGCTCAGGGCACGACCCTCGCGCAGAGCACCGGCGCCGACGGCACGGTCACGATCAGCGCCAACGGCCTGGTCGCCGGCCAGCAGTACTACGTCCTCGTCGAAGCCCCGCTGGACGGCTCCGACACGCCCACTCCCGATTCCTACACCGTTGATGTCGCCACCGCCGCGGCGGACGATCACCCCGACGCCGGCCAGTTCGACCTGGCCGCCAGCGTTCCGATCGTGCTGAGCCCGACCTCCGGCTTCGGTTCCCGCTCCGGCCAGTTGCTGCCGTTCTACGACACCGACCTGTTCTACTTCGAGACGATCGCCCCCGGCCAGGTCGTCGTCGAGGTCGTCACGCCCACGAGTTCGTTCGACCCCCAGGTGCGCATCTTCAACGCGGCGCAGGAAGAGATCCGCTTCTCCCGCGGCAACAACGACACCGTCACCATCATCTTCACGGCCTCCGCGGCGAATCAGGGCTTCTACATCCTCGTCGAGCCCGACAGCGAGGCGCTCCCCGGCACCCTCACCGGCGCCTACTCCGTCCGCATCTCCGCCGCGACCGGCGGCGGCGGCGGTGGCGGCGGGCCGGACGACCACGTCAACGCCGGCGACTGGCTCGGCGCGTCGCTCGTCTCGCTCGACGAGCGCACGGGCGACGGCCAGCGCACCGGCGTCATCAACTACCTTGGCGACACCGACCTCTTCTCGGTCTTCACGCTCAACCGCGGCAAGGTCCGCGTGCAGGTAGTCGCCGCCGACGGCTCGGCCCTCGACGCGGCGATCAGGGTGTACCGCGGCGATCAGGTCCAGATCCGCGCCGACACGCTGGGCATCCCGGGCAACACGGCCTACACCGAGTTCGACGCGGGCGGCGCCGGCGAGCTCTACTTCGTGCTCGTCGAGCAGGTCGGCCCCAACCTCGGCCCCTACACCCTGATGATCAACTCCGAGCCCCTCACCCACTACCTCTACTACCCGGAGGGCTTCAGCGGGGCGACCATCGACGAGTTCATCCCGATGGTCAACCCCAACGACTTCGACGTCGAGTACACCATCATCGCACGCTACGAGGTGGGCGAGCGCGACCAGGTTCTCGCCACCGGCGTGATCAAGGCCAAGTCCCGCGGCGGCATCACCGTCTCCACCAAGAGCGGTGAGAACCCGCACAACGTCCGGATCGGCGTCCCCTACGCCATCGAGATCCAGTCCACCGGCCAGCTCGGCGCGACGCTCAGCCACTACGACTTCGGCGTCACCACGGGCGAGAACTTCACGGAGCGCACCAGCAACACCTGGTTCTTCTCCGAGGCCCACAGGAACGTCGATCAGTTCCGCGACTTCCTCGTGGTCTACAACCCCAACGACGTCGACACCAACGTCACCTTCACGCTCCTCTACGAGGACGGCAGCGTCACGACGTTCACACGCACCGTGGCGGCCCTCCGCCGCGGCGGCGTGAACTTCACCACCGACGGCTCGGTCACCAAGGACGGCGTCTTCGCCATCAAGGTTGATTCGTCACTCCCGATCGTCGCCGCCCTCTCCTCCTTCGACATCATCAGCCAGCGCGGCTACGGCCTGCTGGGCAACCCCGACGGCGGCTCCACCGAAGGCGTCGTGCCGACCATCACGACCGGCAGCGGCGTCGAGTCCTTCGTCTCCATCTTCAACCCCGGCGTTTCCACCGCGACGGTCACGCTCCGCGGCACCTACCAGCGGGCCGACCTGCCCGACCTGGTCCGCGTGATCAGCATCGGCGCCGGCTCCCGCTTCTCCGCGAGCCTGGCCGAACTCGGCCTGGTGCCCAGCCAGATCGCCGGCCTCCGCTATACCTCGACGGCTCCCGTCGTCTTCACCGCCGTGCAGTACCGCAGCGGGGACGGCGACGCCACCACGACGCCGACGCACGCCTTCACGACCGCCCTCATCGGCGACGCCTTCGTCAACCCCGCGGTCGCCGGCATCACCTACGTCGAGGAACTCGCCCTCTACAACCCCGCCGGCATCGACGTCAACGTCACCATCACCTTCCTCTTCGACGATGGGTCCGTCGGCCAGTTCATCAACCCGGGCACCGGCGGCTCGACGATCAACATCGGCCCCGACTCCTTCGCCTTCATCCGCATCGACCAGCAGCCCGCCATCCTCAACCGTCCGGGCTTGGCCTTCTTCTCCATCCTCATCGAGGCCCCGACGCCCATCGCCGGCATCTTCAACCACTACGACTTCTTCCTCGACGGCGGCTGGGGCACCGCTCCCGCCCCCGTTGGCTTCGCCTTCCCGCTCAACCGCATCTGACCCACAGATCCGGGTCTGCACACCCCACAAAGCGAAGGGGCGTGGCTCGCCGAGCCACGCCCCTTTTCGTTTTTCACCCGATCCCCGCTACGGCGGCAGTCCCATTCACCCGCCCCCCGCCCCACTCTCCCCCTCCACCGGCAACCCTGCCCGCTTCCACTCGCTCATCCCCCCCATGAACATCCGTACCTTCTTGTACCCTGTCATCATCAGCCGCTTGGTCATCGCGACGGCCGAACCCGTCCCGGGATCGTCCCCGTACACCACCAGTTGCCCGTAGCGGTCTAGGGCCGGATCGACCCCTCGCTCCGGACGCACGTCCGCCAGTTGCATGTTCCGCGCCCCCGGCAGGTGGCCCGCCGCGAACGCCGACGGCGGCCGCGGATCGATCAACAGCGCACTGCCCGGACGCTCCACCAGCGCCCGCACCTCGGTCAGCGAGATGGGCTCGATGTCGCGATCCGTGATCTGTTTGTTGCATCCTCCCGCGGCAACCCCCAGGATCGCCGCGCCGATCGCGAGTTTAACCAGACTGTTCCCAAACCGAAGTGTAGCTGGAAGGCTCATGTTGCGAGAATAGCCGACCTCAGCGGGGCGTTCATGTTGGGTCCGTCGCCGCCCGGCGTGGTGGCGATACCGTTTCGATCCAAGCGACGGAGCTTCCCGCCTTGAAACCCGCCGGACTCACTCCCTTTCTGGGCCTGCTCGCCGCCTCATTGGGCGCCCTCTTCGGATTGCCGTCCCCGGCGGCCGCGAGCCGGGCCGCTGGCGAGGAGGAACATCTGGGCGCCGGCCCGGACGACGCCCGTGCCCAGCACGCCAAAGCCCGCCTCATCGCGGAGCACGCCGCCCTCGTCCCCGGCAAGACCGTCTTCCTCGGCATCACGTTCGACATCGATCCCCACTGGCACTTGTACTGGGACGGCCTGAGCGACACGGGCATGCCGATCCAGGTCGTGCCGGAACTGCCCGAGGGCTACACCGCGGGCGCGCTCCTCTGGCCGACCCCGAAGCGGCTCATCCTCCCGGGCGACCTGCTCGACTACATCTACGAGGATCGCGTCACGCTCATCCTCCCCGTCTCCGTGCCCGCCGACGCGAAGCCCGGCGAGAAGGTCCGCTTCGCGGCCAGGCTCGACTGGCTCGTGTGCAAGGACGTCTGCCTCCCCGGCGCCGCGGAGGTCGAACTCACGCTCCCCGTCGCCGATCCTGACGGCCCCGCGCCACAGCGGACGGCCGACGCGGGCCGGTTCGACGAAACCCGCGCCCGCCTTCCCGTTCCTGCCTCCGAGTCGAGCCCGGACCTCAGCATCCGGTGGACCGACAACTCCACGATCACGCTCGTGGCACGCGCCGCGACGCAGGTGACGTTCTATCCCCGCTCCGACTCCGCCGCCCTGGTGGACCCGATCCGCGAGGGCACGGCGGAGGGCCCCTCGCTCACCATCACCGTCGATCGCCCCACTCCCGGTAGCGGCAAGCCCACCGTCGTTTCGGGCGTCCTCGAGGCCACGTTCTCCGACGGGCGCAAGCCCGCGTACTGGGAGATCCGCACCACTATCCCCTGATCCGTATGACGATCGTTCAACCGACCGATCGCTGTGACACGGTTCCCGGGCTCGCCCGTGCGCCCGCCGCGGCTTGGAGCCGCGGGTGGCTTTTCGCACACGCCGCGACCCGGTGATGAAGGAGCATCGAATGAAGACCACCCGCATTCTGCTCGCCGCCTTCGCCGCCGGCGCCCTCACCTTTGTCGGCGCCAGCACAGCCTCCAGCGCCTTCGCCGCGACCCCGACCGCCAAGCAGCCCGCGAGCGGCGGCGATCAGGGCAAGGCCGCCACGGAGGGCGCGAAGGTCGGCGAGAAGGCGCCGGACTTCACGCTCACCGACACGAGCGGGAAGACTTTCACGCTCTCCGAGGCCACCAAGGAGGGCAAGATCGTCGTCATCGAGTGGTTCAACCCCGAGTGCCCGGTGATCGTCGCCCACCACGAGAAGCACCCGACCTTCAAGAACATGGCCAAGGAGTTCGCCGGTAAGGACGTGGTGATCGTCGCGATCAACTCCACCGCCGCCGGCAAGCCCGGCTCCGAGAAGAGCCTCAACGCCGAGAAGGCCAAGGCCTGGGGCATGGACTATCCCGTCCTGCTCGATCCCGACAGCAAGGTCGCCCGGCAGTACGGCGCCAAGACCACGCCGCACATGTTCGTGATCGACAAGGACGGTGTGCTCGCCTACTCCGGCGCCATCGACAACGGCAGCGCCGCCAAGCCCGGCGACACCAACTACGTCACGCAGGCCGTCAACGAGCTGCTCGCCGGCCAGACCGTGACCACCGCCCAGACGCGGCCCTACGGCTGCAGCGTCAAGTACGCCAACTGATGCCCGGCGGCGCGGGCCTCCGGCCCGTGTCTCCGGCGACCGAGCCCTTCGCCGCGGCCCGCTCCCCACCGGGGGCGGGCCGTTTTGCCAGCCCTACCATCTCCCGATGCTCGCCACCCTGACCGCGGTCTTCAACCTTCTGCTCGTCCTCACCGGCTTCGGCCTGGTCATCGTGATCCACGAACTGGGCCACTTCCTCGCCGCTCGCTGGGCCGGCGTGCGTGTGCTGGCCTTCGCCGTCGGCTTCGGCCCCGCGCTCTTCTCCTGGCGCAAGGGCATGGGCTTCCGCCGCGGATCGAGCGAACCCGAGTACCGCAAACTGTTGGCCGCCGAGGCCGCCGGCGTGACGACGAATGAGGGCGCCCGCACCACCTACCACGGGATCAGCCCAACCGAGTATCGCTTCAACGTCATCCCCTTCGGCGGCTACGTCAAGATGCTCGGCCAGGACGACGCCAACCCCGCCGCCACCTCCGACGCCCCGGACTCCTACACCTCCGCCCCCGTCGCCAAGCGCATGGTCATCATCTCGGCCGGCGTGGTGATGAACATCATCCTCGCCGCGCTGCTGTTCATCATCGTCTTCCTGGTCGGCCTGCGCACCGAGCCGCCGCGCGTCGGCGACGTGCTCCCGGACTCTCCCGCAGCCCAGGCCGTGGCTTCCAACGCCGCCGAACTGGGCGTGACGGAGCCCGGTCTGCTCCCCGGCGACACGATCCTGAGCATCGACGGCGACAAGCCGGATTCTTTCAACGACCTGGTCCTCGCCGCCGCGATGGCGGCGCCCGGTCGAGCCCTAGAGGTCGTCGTCGAGCGTCCGGGCGTGCCGCAGCCCCTCCGCTTCCACATCACGCCACGGGAGGACCGCCTGTCGCGCATGCTCCAGTTCGGGATCGGCCCCGCCGCGGGCGGGCGACTGCCCGAGGCCCAGGATGAGCAGACCCGCAATCTGTTCCGTCGCGCTGCGGGGACCGTCGGCCTCGGCCCGGATGTCCAGCCGGGCATGCGCCTGGTCTCCGTCAACGGCCAGCCCACCGACACCGCGGACGCGATCGCCCTTGCCGCTCGCCGCTCGGGTGGCCAGCCCGTTCACCTCGCTTTCGAGGACGACCAGGGCCGATCGGTTGCCGTCGCCCTCGAGCCATCGCCCGAGTTCCAGACCGTCGAGTTCCTCAAAGACGCCAACCTCATCGCGACCGTCCCGCACCTGCTGGGCATCCCGGCGCCGATGCGTGTCCTGGACACGGCCGAGCCCGGCGCTCAGGCCGGCCTGCGACCGGGCGACATCTTCGCCCGTATCGGTGAGGTGGACTGGCCTACCGTCACCGCGGGCATGAGCGCCATCCGCGCCCGGGCCGGGCGCACCGTCCCGGTGGTCGTCGCGCGCCCCGACCCCACCTCGGGCCGACTCGAACTCGTGGACCTTGGCGCCGTCCCCGTCAGCCGGCAGGGAACGATCGGCTTCCTGGTGGGCGTAGATCCCTCCGACGCTCCCGCCGTCGTCGCCACCTGGCCCTCCTTCCCTGTCAGCCCGGAATCGACGCCCCCGTCGCGCATGCCGGCGGCGCCCCTGCACCTGGTCCCCGGCTCGCGCATCACGCACGTCAACGACGAGCCGATCTCCACCTTCGCCGACCTGCGCGCCGCCCTCCGCCGCGCCACGCAAGACGTCGCCGGCACGACCTCTTCCGCCTCGGTCACGCTTACGCTCCGCCTCCCACTCCCCGCGGCAAGCGAAGAGGGGAGCAACGCCCCGATCGAGCACGTAACGTGGCGCCTCGATCCCGAGGCCGTCTCGACCCTCCACAACCTTGGATGGACGACGGACGCCACGGCCCTCTTTCCACGAGCGGAGACCCTGCTCAAGGCGTCCAACCCCGTCGCGGCGATCGGCAAGGGCCTCAAGGAGACCCGCCGCGTCATGCTGACCACTTACCTCACCCTCGCCCGCCTCTTCCAGGGCACGGTGAAGGTCGAGCACCTCCGCGGCCCGGTCGGCATCGCCCACGCCGGCACCATCCTGGCCGACCGCGGCTTCATCTGGCTCCTCTTCTTCCTCGCGCTGGTGAGCGTCAACCTCGCCGTGGTCAACTTCCTGCCGCTCCCGATCGCGGACGGCGGCCACATGGTCTACCTGACCTATGAAGCCATCACCGGCCGGCCGGTCTCCGTCGCGGTGCAGAACGCCGCGGCGCTCGCCGGGATCGTCCTGATCGTCGGCCTCTTCCTCATCGTCACGTTCAACGACGTCAGCCGCCTCTTCGGCTTCTGATCTCCCTCCCCACTCACCCTGCCCACTCTCACGCATGACCGAAGCGGCCGGCCTCGCCCTCCTGCTCGCCTCCGGCTTCGGCCTCGCCGCCGCCGCGGCGGCCGTCCATACAGCCCACGTGCTGACCCACCCGCCGCGACGCACGTTCTCGTGGGCCGTCAGCCGTTCCCTCCCCGCGTCGCCGGCCGAACTTCGCTCTCCCGATCGCCCCGACGGCTATCGGTTCGAGACCTGGACCTTCCGCTCACGCGGCATCGACCTGCCCGTGTGGGACATCCGCGGCGACGACCCCGGCGGCCCGACGATCATCTTCACGCACGGCTGGGGCGACTCCCGCATCACCGCCCTCCCCCGCGTGCCGCACCTGGTGCCGCTGTGCTCGCGCCTGCTGCTCTGGGACCTCCCGGGCCACGGCGACGCCCGCGGCCGCTGCACCCTCGGCGTCCGCGAGACCGACGACCTGCTCGCGCTGATCGACCACGTGGGCGTAGACGCCTCCGCGGCCGTCCTCCACGGGTTCTCCCTCGGCGCCGGCGTCAGCATCGACGCGGCCGTCCGCACTCAGCGCGGCCGCATCGCCGCCGTCATCGCCGAGGCTCCCTACCGCGTCCCCATGACTCCCGCGCGGAACGTTCTCGCCGGCGCCGGCCTCCCCTGGCGGCTCACGCTCCCGCCCGCGTTGGCTTGGGCGGGGCTTCGCAACGGTCACGGGCTCTCGTGGGCAACTGAACGAATCGGCACGCGTTTTGACCGCGCCCGCCTCGCCGCCGACCTCCGCTTCCCGCTCCTGGTTCTCGCCGGCGACGCCGACGCCGTTTCGCCGCTGGACGATGCGCGGGCAATCGCGGCGGCCGCGCCGCGGGGAACGCTGGCCGTCATCCCCGGCGCCGGCCACCTGAACCTGTGGACCGACCCGGCTCACGCCGAGCGCAGCGCCGCCGCCGTCCGCGACTTCCTCGCCGCGTCGCTTACTTCTTCTCCGTCGCCTGCGGGTAGATGATCAGGCGGTCGTGCACCGTCAACACGATGTCGTCCCGCCCGTCGCCCGTCACGTCCGCGACCAGCCCGCTCCGCGGCTCCTGCTCGCGAGAACTGCCGCGGCCGAACAGCCGCGACTGGAAGACCTCGAACTCGGTCGCCGCAACGAGGTTGCGCCGGGCCGTGAAACTCAGGATCTGGCACATCCGCTCCCCGGCGTCCAGCACGACCAGATCCACGTACCCGTCGCCGTTGATGTCGCCGACCTCGATCTCGTGTTCCGCGCGGCCGTCCTGCTCGGACCGGTAGAACGCGAACGGATCCAGTTCGTACCGCTCGCCCGCCAGGCGCACCAGCCCGAACCCATCGTCGCCGATGCACAGCACCGTCGGTTCGCCGTCGCCCGCGAATGCCCCGGCGAAGATCGGCCCGAGCGGGAAGCCCATCAGGCGCAGGCGCCGGCGCACGCCCCACTCCCCGTCCTTCCCATCGCGCCCGATCAGCACCAGCCGCCCGTTGCCCTTGTCCGACGCCAGAACGATCTCCTCACCTGATGCCCCGCCCGTCCGCAGCGTCGCGAGCCCGACCAGCGAGGTCCCGGGCTCGGGCATCGTCACCTGCTCGACGACGATCCACCCCTTCGCCACGTCGTAGCGGCACGCCCGCACGAAGTTGGCGTCGGCGATCAGCACCTCCTGCTTCCCGTCCCCATCCACATCCAGCAGCGCCGTGTTGCTCGGGCCCGCCGCCTGCACCAAGCCGTACTGCGGCATGTCCTTGTCCGTCAGCACCTGGTACTTCGGCTCCCCCTCACCCCCGGTCGCCCGCACCATCACCATGGGCTCATTAGGCGTGAAGAGCATCAAGTCGGTCACGCCGTCCTGGTCCGCATCCGCCGCGAGCATCGACTGCGGCGAGCGGCTGACCCCGGGCAGCGGCACGACCGTCACTTCCCCATCCGGCCGGTGCAGTTCCAGCGTGTGATCGCGGCGGTCCTTGAGGATCACCGCCAGCATCCCCTGCTCGCCGCCCCCTCCCGCCTGCGTCCCCAGGCGCACGTACCCCATCGCCACCGGCGAGCCCCCAGCGGTCTTGATCGTCAGCGGCCGCGGGAACTCCAGGCGTCCGGCCTTGGGATCGAACTCGCTGACCCCGACCGCCTTCTCCTCCTCCGACAGCACGAAGACCTCCGGCCCCGGCTTGCCGTTCCACTCCCCCACCGCGATCGCCTTGGGCTTCTTGAATGCGCTGAACGGCTCGGCCGCCCCCAGCCCGATCTTCTGGCTCTGCCGGTACCACACGACCGTGTTCGCCGAAGCGTCCGTCGCCAGCAGGTCCAGCAGGCCGTCACCGTCCAGGTCGGTCACGACTGTGGCGCGGTCTTTGGTCGCTCCGTCGGTGAAGGCCCACACCGCGGCACGCACCTGCTGCTCGCCGCCGGCCCCCGCGCCCAGACGCGACTCCATCGGGCGCGACACCAGGTCGTACGCCACCAGCCGGCGCGTCGCCCGCTCGATCACCGCGACGCTCGCCCCCTTCCGGTCGGGGAATCGCACCGGCTCCACCTCGATCACCCCCGGCATCTCGAAGCGGATCTCCGACGCCAGCAAACCCTCCTTCGCCGTCCGGCGAGGGTCCTGGCTCTGGAGCCACAGACGCAGCGGCGTCGCGTCATCCGGCACGACCCCCAGGACATCCAGCAACCCGTCGCCGTTGTAGTCCTCGACGAAGAACGCCGCGAGTTCGGCCGGCGTTCCCACCATCGTCGGTTCGCCGATCGTCCCGTCCGGCCCCAGCGGGAAGACCGCCAGTCGCTTGTCGGCGATCACCGCCACTTCCAGGCCCCCGTCGCCCATGATGTCGGCCACCGCGAGCCCCGCCTGCCGCGCCGCCAGCCCGCGCACAACGCGGCGCGCGGCGACGTGGAAACTCGTCGGGCTCTCCTGGCGCAGCACGACGACCTCCGACGGGCTGGGTCCGCCGGCGTACACGATGTCGAGCTTGTTGTCCCCGTTCACGTCCACGGCGCGCAAGGCCGTCACGCGGTGCGACACCGAGACGTCCTGCCGGTCGTACCACGGGCTCGGGGGAAGTTCGTTGGCCCGCATCACCCGGCCCCGCTCCGCGTCCGTCCGCTCGCTGGCGCGCAGGTAGTGGATCTCGATCCGGCTCTTGCGGTTGTTCACCACCGCGATGTCCGGCCGGCCGTCGTTGTTGAAGTCCCCCGTCACCACCGGCCCGCAGTTGTCATCAACCACGATGATCCGCATCGGATCGAAGCCGTAGTACCGCGCCAGGTCCGCCTGCGGCTGGGCGTGGGCCGCGGCGCAGAGCCCCGCGGCGGCGAGAAGGCCGGTCAGAACGCCAGTGGTTCGGCTCCGCATCGTGCTCGATCTCCATGTGCTGAGGTCCGGCGGCGGGCTTGCGGCGTCGGCCCAGCGGTGCCACGCTCCGCGCTCAGTTCGCGGCTCGGCCGCCTCCGGCGTCCCCCCTATCGGGATCCCCCTCCGTTCTACTGGAACAGTCCGCGAACAGTTCCGAAGAATGAAGGCTAGACTCTCCAAGTGCCCGGGCAAGGGATCCGCCCGCCCCGGCCGATGAGGAGCCTCATGATGCACATTCGAGCCGGCGCGGCCGCCCTCGTCCTCGTGGCAGCCTCCTGGGCGCACGCCGCCCAGCCCGACACGCCTGCACCCGCTCCGGCCGGCGAACCAGTCACCGGCGCCGCCGCGCCGCGGTCCCTCGCGACGGACACGGTCGTTCTCAACGACGGGTCACGCATCTCCGCCAAGATCCTCAAGGAGACCTCCGAGGCCCTCTGGCTCGACTTCTGCGACCAGGTCATCAAGATCGACCGCGCCCGCGTCGAGACGATCGAGCGAGCCGCCCCCGACGCCGTGGCCCCATCAACGGTGCGTCAGGAGGATCTCTACCGCACCGCCACGAACCTTCCGGAGCGATCCCCCAAGGAACTCGCGCGCGCCTTCGGCGAGGCCGTCGTCATGGTCTCGACGCCCTCCGGCACCGGCTCGGGCTTCATCATCCATCCCGACGGTTACATGATCACCAACGCGCACGTCATCCAGAAGGAGCGCAAGATCAAGGTGACCGTCTTCGAGCAGAACAAGTCGGAGAGCGGCGTCCGCGACTTCCGCCGCCGCATCATCGAGGACGTCGAGATCATCGCCGTCAGCGATCACCTCGACCTTGCCCTGCTCCGCCTGCCCCGCAAGGAAGGGGACAGCCCCTACGCCACCGTCTACCTCCAGGGCACCGAGGACCTCGCCGCGGGGCAGGACGTCTTCGCCATCGGCGCTCCCCTTGGCCTGGAGCGCACGCTCTCCCGCGGCGTCATCTCCACCACCCAGCGCTCCTTCGAGGGCGTGACGTACATCCAGACCGACACGCAGATCAACCCCGGCAACTCCGGCGGGCCCCTGTTCAACGACCGCGGCGAAGTGATCGGCGTCACCAACATGGGCATCCCCTTGGGCGAGGGGCTCAACTTCGCCATCCCCGCCCGCTACGTTCGCGATTTCATCCGCAACCGCGACGCCTTCGCGTTCAACAAGGAGAACCCCAACTCGGGCTACATGTACAACGACCCGCCGACCCGCTCGCTCTTCGGCGTCCCCGCCGCCCTCGATGACTCCTCTCCCGGCGCCTCGGGCGACCGGTGAGCCGTCAGCCTCCCCTCTCACGCCCGTCACCCGCTCGGCCGGCTTCATCGACCGGCCCGAGCCTCTCGCAGAAAGGCCCCAGATGCGCCGCACCCTCGCCGCCGCCCTCGTGCTCCTGTCATGCGCGCTGCTTGCGCCTATCGCCAGAGCCCAGAACGACAAAGTCGCTCTCGCCGACGTCGCCCCGCTCGAGACCTTCCTGGTCGTGAACATCCCCGACTGGCCCCGCGCCAAGACAGCCCTGCTCCGCTCTGAACTCGGCAAACTCTGGAACGAGCCGGAGGTGCAGGCCTTCATCGACGAGTTCATGAAGGAGGAACTAGCCGACCGTGAGCGCGGCGGCGGCCAGGTCTGGGACTGGTTCGAGAAGAACGTGGACAAGGAGGACCTGCGCGAGCCTGTCGGCGGCGTCGGCTTCGCCATGTTCCCGGAGAAGAAGGACGACGACGAGGAGTCGCACGACATCCACATCCTGGCCTTCGCCGACTTCGGCGAAGAAGCCGAGGCGATGATGACCACCCTCGCCGACATCTTCGAGCGGCTCCGCAAGGACGGCCACATCCGGCTCGACGAGTCGGACTACGAGGGAACGGACATCTACGTCGTCACCGTCACTCCCTCCGAGGACGACGACGGCATGGACTTCGGCGACGATGACGACGAGCCCCAGCCGATGCTGGTGGCCCGCTCCGGCTCCGCGATCATCGCCTCCACCAGCCGCCGCGCCCTTGAGGCTGCGATCGACCGCGCCGCCGGCCGCGGCGGCAACGCCGAGCGCCTGGCCCAGAACCGTACCTACAACGCCGCTCTCTCTCAGCACCCCGACGGCTCGCACCTCATGGTCGTCGGCATCGCCAGCCAGTACATCCGCGACCAGATCGAGGGCGGCATGGATGGGATGCTCTCGCTCTTCGCCCCTCCGGGCGCGGGCGAAGGGCTTGTCAACGCTCTGGGCTTGGGCGCCGTGGAGGCCTTCGGCGTCGGCGTCCGCATCGACACCGAGGCGGGCATCGCCGAGCAGACCATCGGCGTGCTTGCCCCGCGGAAGGTCGGCCTGCTGACCCTCGTGGACTCGCGTCTGGACGCCTACAACCCGCCCGCATTCGTTCCGTCGGACGCAATGACCGCCTACTCCATCGCCCTGCGCTTCGACCGCATCCCCGACCTGCTACGCGGGCTCGCCAAGGCCCTGCCTCCGGAGATGCAGGGACAGGCCGCCAGTATGGAGGCCATGATCGACGCCCAGATCGCCCCGATCTTCAACGCCCTGGGCTCCGAACTGCACGTCACGCAGGCGGTCTCCCGTCCCTTCGAGCCCGGTGAGAATCCCCCGCTCTTCGCCATCCGCCTCAAGGATGCCCTGACGATCGCCAACTCCCTCAACCAGTTTGCTCCGATGATGGGCATGACCGCCCGCGTCTTCGAGGGCAACCAGATCTTCCAGCGCGAGGAGGACGAATCCTTCGCGATCGGCATCGGGTTCGAGCACATTTTCCTCGGCGACGCTCAGTCGATCGAGAACGCCTTCCGGCTCGCGTCGCGCCCCGACGCCGCGCGTCTGGCGACGACCGACCGCTTCCGCCGCGCCGCCGGAGTCCTCGCCCCGGGCGCCGCGTTCTACTCCTACTCCAACACCGCCGAGACCATTGAGCACGCCTATTGGGAAACCCAGAACGCCGAGAAGATCTACGAGGCGAGGCTCGCCGAGTGGGGCATGGACGAGGACATGAAGAAGGAGTTCCTCGAGTCTTTCCGCGAGGAGCAGCCCGGCTGGGTGAAGAAGCTGCCCCCGCTGCAGGTCCTTCTGCGGCACCTCGGCGACAACGTCACCGAGATCCGCCCGACACCGGATGGCTTCCGCGGCCGCTCCATCCTCCTGCGGCCCTGACCACGGCACCGGGTCCGCCGCTTGATTAAGACAGCCCCGGGCTCAGACCCGGGGCTTTTCTTTTCCTTTGCCGATCACCGCATCGCCACGAGCACGCGAGCGCGCTGTCTGTCTTACCGCGCTTCCCCGCCCTGCGCACCGACTTCGAACGCATGGATGACCATGTGCACGCTCGCGCTGAGCAGCCCCATCACGACCACGAAGCCGATGATCGCGAGCGGGTACTTCACCCCCTCGACCAGCCCGGCGATCTGCCCCCGCGCTGCCCACGCCCCCGCCAACACCGCCACGCACGCAAGCCCGAGCGCCACCCCCACTACCAGCGGCCTCAGCGACTCGCGCCTGAGCACCATCACCGCTGCACACACTCCCAGCACCGCCGCACACGCCGCGTGCGCCAGGAACAGCACCTCGGGGTCCACTGTCGAGAATGTCGAACGCGACGACGCCCATCCGAGCGCCGCGGCCCCCAGCATGGTCCCCCCGGCGCACGCCAGCGCCAGCGCCGGCGACTCGCGGAACCGCCCCAGCCCCGTCAGTGCCGCGATCACCCCAGCCACCAGCACGGCTGACTCGAACATCACCAGGAACCACACGCGAGGCTCGTGCACGATCGCCGCGACGGCAATCGCGGCCGCGCTGAGCGCCACGACCGCCCCCACGATCCCGCTCACGACCCGTGCAAGGTTCCTCATCGTCACGCCAGACCTCCGTGTCCTCTGTTCGAGGCTCCCAGGGGCCCCTCGGGTATCTCTGGAGCCCATCCTACGAACGGCTCCCCATCTCTGATCGGCCCTTCAGCCGGCTCTGACCGCGTCTCCATAACTCCCCCACAAGATGGTCCGCGATGCGGCCGATAGGGCCTGGGCAGGACGTCCGGGCCTTGGGGGAACGGGGGCTCCGGGAGGGACGGGAAGGCCGCTGTTTGGTCCGTCCTGTGCAGGCTCCGGACCCGCGACGCCGATCTCTTTCTTCGGCTCGCGTCCGGCTGGAAAGGAGACCGGCCGTGATCGATCACGCCCCCACGAGCCCCGCGCACCCGGCCCAGATCTACGCGCAGCGCCTTTTCCGCCGCGTGCTGGCCAACTGGGTGCTCGACTGCTCGCGGCTGCACCGCAAGGGCCTGCTCCGGCCCCGCTTCACGCCAGGGCAGACGGAGGAGCGGGACACGATGCAGGGGTGGACGCGGGACCACGCAGCGGACCACCCCCGCGATCTGGCCGCCGGCCGGCACGCGGGGTGAGCCCGGGAGAGTGTTGATGAGCGGGATCACCAGCGGCATCGGCATCTTCAGCGGTATCGACACGGGCAACCTGATCGACCAGCTCATCGCGGTCTCGTCGCGACCCAAGATCCTCGCTCAGCAGCGGATCGTCCAACTCCAGTCCCAGCAGGCCGCGTGGCTCGACCTCAGCGGCCGCCTCAACGCGCTGAAGACCGCCGCCGCTAAGTTCAACGCCGACAAGGTCTTCTCCGCGGCCCGCGCCGTCAGTTCCAACACCAGTTCGCTGACAGCCGTCGCCTCCGCCGGCGCCACGCCCGGGGCGTACTCGTTCATCGTGGACCGCATCGTCGGGACGCAGCAGTTGCTTTCCCGCGGCTTCGCGGACCGCAACACCTCCTCCATCGGCGCGACGCGCTTTACCATCGAGCCCGCCGAGGGCCGCCTCGACCGTGATACGGCGCTGAGCGAACTCAACGGCGGTCAGGGGATCTCCCGGGGCCGGATCGTCATCACGGACTCCGCCGGCCAGTCCACCACCGTGGATCTCTCCCGCGTCGGCACCGTCACCGAGGTGCTCGACGCGATCAACACGGCGGGCGCCGGGCGCTTCAACGCCCGCGTCGCCGGTGACCGCTTCATCATCACCGACACCGCCGGGGGTGCGGGCAACCTGATCATCGCCGACGCGGCGGGCTCGACGACCGCCACCAGCCTGGGCATCGCGGGCACGGCCACCGGCGGCACGCTCACCGGCGCCAGCGTCTACCGCCTCGGTGAAGGCACGGCCCTGCAGTCGCTCAACGACGGCAACGGCATCCGCATGAGCACCGCCGCGGGCACCAGCACCCCCGACTTCACCATCACCACGCGCGATGGCTCGGTGATCAGCATCGACATCGGCAACATGTACGACTCAAGCGGCCTGACCGCGTCGGCGGTCTCGACGCTCCAGGGCGTGATCGACCGCATCAACACCCAGAGCGAGGGGAAGGTCACGGCGTCCCTCACGGCCGACGGCTCGGGCCTGCAACTGGTGGACAACACGACCGGCGACGGGACGTTCTCCGTCTCCGACCTGCCGACCAGCGGCGCGGCGGCGGACTTGGGCATCGCCGGCGAGGCAGTCGGCGACACGATCGTCGGGCGGCGGCTCCTGGCCGGCCTCAACTCGACGCTGATCCGCAACCTCAACGGCGGCCGCGGCCTGACCGACGGGACGCTCTCCATCACCGCCCGGGACGGCTCGGTCTTCAACCTCTCCCTTCCCACCGATGGCTCGGTCACGGACCTGATCGAGGCGATCCGCGCCGGCACCGGCGGCAAGATCATCGCGGCGCTCGACACCACCGGCACCGGGCTGACGCTCACCGACACCACCGGCGGCGGCGGGAACCTGATCGTCGGCGGCGCCGCCGCGGCCGAACTGGGGTGGGAGACCGATCCGGCGGGCGTCGCGCAGTCCACCCTGGCCGGTACCCGCCTCCAGCACCGCTATGTCGCCGAGTCCACGCTTCTCTCGTCTCTCAACGGCGGCGAGGGGATCGGCACCGGCTCGTTCGAGATCTCCGACTCGACCGGCGCGACGGCCACGCTGAACATCGGCACGTCGGTCCGCACGGTCGGCGACCTCATCGCGCAGATCAACGCGTCGGGCCTCGGCGTCCGCGCCCGAATCAACGACCGCGGCGACGGCATCCTCATCGAGGACAGCCTCGAGAACCCCGGCACCCAGAAGATCAAGATCACCGACAAGACCGGGACCGTCGCCCGGCGGCTCAACATCGCGGGGGAGGCCGCCGGGACCGGCGAGGAGAACGTGATCGACGGCTCGTTCGAGCGAGTGATCGAGTTCACCCCTGCGGACACGCTCGACACCCTGGTCACGAAGATCAACGATGCCAACGCGGGCGTCCGCGCGACGGTCATCAGCGACGGCTCGCCGGGAACCCCGTTCCGCCTCAGCCTCACCAGCGCCCGCTCCGGCGCGGCCGGACGGTTCACGATCGACACCGGCGGCTTCGACCTGGCGCTGCAGACCCTCAGCGAGGGGACCGACGCCCGGCTGTTCTACGGCTCTGCCGACCCGGCACGGGCCGTGCTGCTGACCAGTTCGACCAACACGTTCGACGGCGTGATCGCCAACGTCCGCATCGACGCCCTCTCGCCGAGCGAATCGCCGGTAACGCTGACCATCAGCCGCGACACCGACGCGGTCGAGTCCGCGATCAAAGGATTCGTAGACGCGTTCAACAACCTCGTGTCGCGGATCGACACCCTGACCGAATACAACGCCGAGTCGCAGCGGCGCGGCACCCTGCTGGGGGATTCCACCGCCCAGCAGTTGCGGGCCTCGCTGTTCCTGGCAATCGAGTCGCCGGGGACCGGGATCTCCGGACAGTTCCAGGTGCTCAGCCAGATCGGCATCCGTGTCGGCTCCGGCGGGCAGCTCACGCTCGACACCGACGCCTTTCGCCAGGCCCTGGAGCAGGACCCGCAGGGCGTCGCGAACCTGCTCGCGGCCAAGGTCCGCGTCCCGCCGCCCGAAAACCCCGACCCCAACGCGCCACCCGCCGAGCCCCAGTACTCCTCGCTCGGCGTGGTCGAGATCGTGGCCCAACTCGTCGAGCGGTACACCGACTCCGCGCAGGGGATCCTCAAGCAGCGCAACGAGGCGTTCGATGCGCAGATCCGCCTGCAGAACGACCGGATCGCGCAGATGGACGCCAGGCTCCAGCGCGAACGGGACCGGCTGTCGCGACAGTTCGCGGCGATGGAGCGGACGATCGGCCAGTTGCAGGGCCAGCAGGGCGCCCTCACCAGCCTGGCGCTGATGGCCGCGACGGTCCGCCGGTACTAATCCCCCCATCCGGACCCGCCGATAAGACAAGCCCATGGCCCCTCCGCAGACCGTCAACCCGTACCTCCGCACCAAGGTCCTGACCGCCACGCCGGAGGAACTCCGGCTGATGCTCCTCGACGGCGCGATCAAGTTCGCCCGGCAGGCACGCGAAGGACTCGCGGAGAAGAACTACGAGAAGTCGTTCACGGGCTTCGACCGCTGCCGCGCCATCGTCCTGGAGTTGATGACCTCCATCCGGCCTGAGATCGATCCGGACCTGTGCAAGAAGGTCTCCGGCGTCTACACGTACATCTTCTCCGAGCTGGTCAACGCCAGTTTCGAGAAGAGCCTCGAACGGTGCGACAGGGCGATCGAACTGCTCGAGTACGAGCGCGAGACGTGGGTCCAACTCATGGCCAAACTGGCCGAGGAACGGGCGGCGGGCAACGCCGCGAGGGCCGCGCTGGAGGCCGAGGAGCGCCCCGCCGTAAGCCTTCAGGGCTGAGCCCCCTCCTCCAGCACCATCACCTTGTCCTGGCCGCCGCCGGTCGCGCAAGCCGCATCGCCAACTGAGCGGCGAGGTTCTCCATCACGATGTTGAGATTGACGTTCGCCGCCGCGTGGTTCTCGGCCGCGGCGAGCGCCTCTGTCGCGCGCAGGAATGGAGCGCTGACGGAGGCCGGAGCCGGGCCGCCCGCACGCAGCAGCGCATCGCGGTGCGCCAGACGGTATCGCTCCGCCAGGTAGGAGAGCAGACGCCGGGCCCAGTAGATGTTTGCGGCCTCCTTGCTGGCGTCGGGGTTGGTCTTGACGGCCGCCGCAGCCTTCTCTTCCACGAGGGCATACAGGGCAGCGCCAAGTTCGGGAACGGGCGTGCCGCGGTCCAGGGAGGCCAGCGCGGGCGCGAGCGTCTGCTCCCAGGCGTACAGGTCGTGCTCGATGGCGCTCGCTGCCCAGCCGGGCGAACCGCCGGCGAAGCGGAGGACCCAGTCCCGTCGCTCGGGCGGATCCTCGGGGAGACCGGCGCGGTGGTACCACTCGCGCATTGCCTTGTCGTCCAGCGGCGTGAAGGCAACGCGCTGGCTGCGGCTGCGGACCGTCGGAAGCAGCCGTTCTTCACTGGGCGTCACGAGGATGATGACCGTCCCCTCGGGCGGCTCCTCGAGCGTCTTGAGCATCGCGTCCTGGCCCGCCGGGGCGAGCAGTTCGGCCTCATCAACGATGAAGACCTTGGAGGCCAGCGACTTGCCCAGCACCGAGCGGGTGCGCTGCGCCGGCTCGATGAGAAACTCGCGGACGACCTGCACGGGAATCACGCGCTGCTTGCGGTCGCGGATCTCCGGATCTGAACTGATCGCGGCGAGTTCCTTGGTGACGATGTGCAGGTCGGGGTGCGAGTTGGTCCGGATCAGGTGCTGAACCTGCGAGTCCGGGTCAGGGGCGAGTTTGCCCGAGAGGTCGGGCGCAGTCGTCGGGTCCAGGAGCATGGCCGCGAAGGCCATCGCGGCGGTGAACTTGCCGACGCCGACCGGGCCGTGGAAGACCCACGCGTGGTGAATGCGGCCGGACGAAAGCGCAGCGCGGAGCAGCGCAACGGCATGGTCCTGACCGAGCAGGTCGTCGAGCGTGGGAACCTCCCGTATCGACGCGGCCTGCTGTGCGGACCCGGGTTCGGGCTCGGGACTGAGGGCAACCTTGGGCTTGCGGGCCATGCCCGAGGGTAGCAGAGTCCGATCCGGGCGGCGCATTCCCCGGGGTTTCCCGGTCACGTCCCAGGGCCGCTCTTTGCCGGAAACTAAAGGGTTTCTCGCTCGCGACCAGTATGCTCAGGCCGTCCAGTCGACGAGCACAAGGAGACCGGCAATGCGCATGCTCAGGAAGGCGACGGTCGGCCTGACCCTCGCGATCTGTCTGGCCGAGCCGGGCGTGGCACGAGCGGACGAAGTCACGCACTGGAACGAAGTCCTGCTCCAGAACTTCCGAACCGACTTCGGCCAGGGATGCCCGTGCCCGCTGGCCCGCGCCGGCGCGATCGTCCACGTGGCGATTTACGACGCGGTGAACTCGATCGACCGGACGCACGAGCCCTACATGCAGTTCCTGCCCGCGTCGGAGGGCGCTTCGCGCGAGGCGGCCGTCGCCGCCGCGGCGTACCACACGATGATGGATCTGTTCCCCAACTCGGCCTCGCTGCTGGACGCCGAGTACGCCGCTCGCCTGGCGTTGATCGATGATGGTCCCGCCAAGACGGCCGGCGTCGAGGTCGGAATGGCCGCGGCCGCGGCGTGCCTGCTGCTGCGGTCGGACGATGGATCACAGACAGTCGAGCCCTACAAGTTCACCCCCGCGCCGGGCTGGTACCGCCCAACGCCCCCCGACTTCGATCCGATCTGCAATCCGGAGTGGGTCCACGTGCTGCCGTGGTGCATGGAGCAGCCGGACCACTTCCGCAGCAACGGGCCGCTGGGGTACCGGAACATGCGGCAACTGCTGCGGTCGCGCCGCTACGCCGACCAGGTGAACGAGGTGAAGCGGATCGGCGCGAGGAACAGCCCGTTCCGTACCGAGGAACAGACGCGGATCGCGTTCTTCTGGGCGGTTGATGTGAATGGCACGTGCAAGCCGCCGGGCCAGATGTTCCAGATCGCCCAGGCGATCTCCCGCGACCGCGGACTCTCGCTCTCGGAGAACGCCCGCCTCTTCGCCTACGTCGGGATGGCCATGTGCGACGCCGGGATCGCGGCGTGGGACATGAAGTACGGGACGGACATCGACCTGTGGCGCCCCATCACGGCGATCCGCGAGGCCGACACCGACAACAATCCCTGGACGACGGCCGACCCGAACTGGGAGCCGCTCAACCCGTTCACGCCGCCGTTCCCGGCGTACGTGTCGGGGCACGCCACCTTCGCGGCGGCGGCGTGCTTCGCGATGGCCGAGTTCTTCGGGACCGACCGCATCACGTTCACGCTCGAGTCGGAGGACCCGTTCTACCAGCAACTCCCCTCCCACCCGCCGCGGACGTTTCACCGCCTCTCGGATGCGGCGTGGGAGAACGCGCTCAGCCGCGTCTACCTGGGTGTGCACTACCGGATGGACGCCGAGGACGGGTTCATCGCCGGCCGGAAGATCGGCCGGCACGTGGTCCGGCACTTCCTGCGTCCATTGTGCACCGCCGACTTCAACGGCGACGGCGTCACGAACGGAGCGGACGTCGCGGCGTTCCTGCTCGCGTTCATCCGCCACCGGCCGGAGGCGGACTTCAACAACGACGGCGTCATCAACGTCCTGGACATCCTCGCGTTCCTGGATGCGTACGTACACTGCTGATCCCGCAGGCGGGACTGGGGGCGCCCCGAGGGATCGGGCCGATACCCGCCCCCCCTTTGGACAGGGGTAACACGAGGGCACAGTCGCTCCCCGTGGAGTGGCAGGCCGCGTTTGGGTTCCACAAGGCTCCGCGCAGACTCCGGCGCAAAATCACCCGAACTTGAGGAGCCAACCGCCGCGGGCATGGTACGATGATGCGCCAAGTGGCCTCGTGGGAGGTCGCCGAGGAGCCAAAGCAAAACCGCCACCGCCCCTGACAGCCGGTGCCGGAAGGCGCAATAGCTGTCTGCTGCACTCTGAGGGTTGTGTGCGATGGGCGCGGTTGTTGTGTCGCGGGTAGGCAAAGCGAGCAAGCGTGCCGTGCGGCGGCTCAGGGAAGCGGGCGCCGTGTCGCCGCAGCGGGCGGTGCCGCTGCCGGATGTGGGGCTGAAGATGGGCCTGGGGGAGCGCTGGCTGGTGCTCCGCGGGGTGATCAAAGAAGGCGACAAAGGAAGGTACTGGCTCGACGAGAGGGCGGTGCGGCGCGTGTGGGGACGGTAGGTTCCCGTCGGAGCAGAGGCGGCTGTCCTACAGCCCCAGATCCCGCTCCGGGTTGGCGTACACCGTCGGCTGGCCGTTGCGGTTCTCGGCACGGACCTCTTCAGGATCGTTCGAACCACCCAGCGCGCGGGGGAAGACGTCGCCGGTGATGGGAGCGGCGTGGCCGTCGGCAAACGCGGTGTTCGCGGCGCCGTAGCGGCCCTTCCCGGGATGCCGGTAGCCGATGCGGCAGTTGGGGGTGAACTGCCGGTTGTCGCGCTGGCGGCCGGCGTACACCCCGTCCGCAAGAGCGACGAGTTGGTGAGGACGCTGGAAGGCGCTGAGATACGTAGGACGGACGTAGGCGCCGTTGGAGCCGGGGCCGTAGCCGACCGAGCCGGTGTAGTGCAGATCCTGCTCCGGGATGACCGTGCCGCCGATCGGGTTGATGGCGTTGATCCAGTAGGCGACGCGGATGATCTTGTCGAACCCCCGTTCCTCGATGGTCGTGGGGATGTTGGCCGAGCCGGTGCGGATGTTGGGCCAGTCCATCCAGCCCTTGGGGTTGTCGGGATCGGTGCCGGTCTGGCCGTCCCGCATCCCCTCCACATCAACCGTGTCGGGGCAGTAGAAGGCGGAGCCGGACCTGCCGACGCGTTCGGCGACGGGGATGTACCCGTCGCGGTCCATGATCGGCCCCCATCCGTCGAGGGGCTCATCGCCGTTGATGCCGACCATGTTGTATGAGGGGATAACGGCCTCGCGGTGGTCGTTGTTGTACGCCACGAGGGCCGCGCCGATCTGGCGGAGGTTGGAGAGGCAGACGGTTGAACGAGCGGCGCGGCGGGCGCCGGCGAGAGAAGGGAGGATGATCGAGACCAGGACCCCGATGATGGCGATGACGACGAGCAGTTCGATCAGGGTGAACGCCGCCGTGCGCCGAACAGGCCAGACGCCGGCGGAGCGGCGGTAACAACAACAATCCGTGCTGAAGGGGTACACGGACCGAGTATACCCCAAGGCGAAGAAAGAGCCCGCCGCCGCGAGCCGGGAGACGAGGTTGGCGACGCCGTCCCCGGCCCCCCTCCCCCCACTGCCCCACAAACGGACCCCCACTCCCCCCGCGTGTTTGCGGCGGCGGGCTCGACTGGGCGCGCGGCGTAACCGCGCGTGGTGCTGGGCGCTGCCGTAGCGCACGATGCTGGAACGACACGGACGATCCACAGAACAGTGGACCGGAGCGCGCCAAAGAACGGGCGGCTCGGCATGTCATACGGTGGGCCGCCCCGGGCGGTTGCGGCCTCCGTCGGAACCCGGGTTTGGAGGAGAGAGCGGACCTCCCGCCGGGAGTGCTGATCCCCCGATTTCGGATATGCTGCCGCCCGACACCCACGCTTTCAGGAGTCTCAGCAATGTCTCTCGGACTGAGCGTCGCCGGGACGTACGCACTCCACGGCAACCAGAAGCGGCCGACACCGCCGGCCGCCTGGCTCGATGAAGTGCGCCATTGGCTCCTGACCGCCTGCGAGGCGGAACTCGAAGCCGAACCGGAAGTGCAGATGAACGAAGCCGGTGAGCCGGCGCTCTATGCGCTGCTGCACCCATGCGCTGCGCCGATTGAGATCATCGCACCAGATGGCGGACTCGTGCACGTCAACGCCATGACGACCAGCGTCGGGCCCGGGTACCACCAGTTCGTCTGCTCGCTCATGGACCGCATGGCGGAAGAACTGGGCATCACCTGGGGACCGCAGGTCGAGGAAAAGTCGGAGGACGAAACGGGGTACTTCTTCGGCCGCGATCGCGCCAATCTGGAAGGGGCGATGCTCTTGTGGCTCCAGTCAGTCTGCCGCATCGTTCTGGAGCCTGGCGGGATGCTCGACGGCAACCGTGCCCCCGACGACGCTCCTCCGGCCGTCGCCATGGCCCTGGGCACGACATTCCTGCACGGCGGCGACGTCACGACGCCCATGGGGCCACGGAACCGCGCCTGGCTGGAAGCGGTGACGCAGGACCCTCGCCGGGGAATCGACTTCTTCGCATGGTGGGACGAAGGCCAGCCGGCCCGCACGCTGCTGCGCCGCGCCGAAGCGATCATGTGGTCGCAGGTTCGCTGGACCCCCGCCGTGACCGAGGAGGATTTCGAGGTTCAGCGCCGCGTCGCGGATCTCCTGGCGGAGGCGTATGCGCTCGACCCGTCGCTGCCGTACCCGTGGCGTGAATGGGCGGAGTTGATGACGCTGGTGGAGTGGGAAGGCAAGCCGCGGGAGGAAGTCGAGCGGCTCGCGGCGGCGGTCGATCCGGCCGCGCCGCTGATCGGCTATCTGCGCGGCGACGTGATCGTCTCCCTTCCGGGGCCGTGGAAGATCGTGCTGCCGGGCTCGCTGACCCTGGTGGAAGACGATGACGGCGATTTCGTCGTCACCGATGGGAGACGCACCCTGCGATGCTCCTCGCTGCGGCTCGGGGACGAGACCGATCGGCCCACCATGGAGCAGATCATGGCCAAGCCGCCCCCCTTGGACGCGCCGAACGCCGAGAAGCTCACGCCGTGGACGATGGGCCGCATCGGAGGCGCCGGCACGATCGCGCGAATGTCCGAGGATGGGGAGGACTACTGGGCAATGACGGCCATCGTGTGCACCGATGGCCAGCTCGCCATCCTCACGTTCACGTTCGACCGAGAAGAAGACCGCCAATGGGCGGAACGCGCATGGCGCTCGGTGCGGTTCGTCGAAGGATTCCGTGATGACGACGAAGCCGGCGACGCCGCGGGCCATTGACCAAGCCGGCCAAACTCCCTCGTGTCAGATCGACCGCAGCTTGTTCAGCCCGTTGAGCGCGGCGACCTTGTAGCACTCCGCGAGCGTCGGATAGTTGAAGACGGTGTTGACGAAGTAATCCGCCGTGCCATTGAAGGCCATGACGGCCTGCCCGATGTGGATCAACTCCGTCGCGCCGGTGCCGATGGCGTGAACGCCCAGGACCGACCGCGTATCCTGGTGGATCAGCAGTTTCAGCATGCCGATCTCATCGCCCAGGAGTTGCCCGCGGGCGATCTCCTTGTACTGCGCGATCCCCGCCTCGTAGGGGATGCCCTCTTCCGTCAACTGCTCCTCGGTCCACCCGACCATCGAGATCTCGGGGATGGAGTAGATCCCGTACGGGAACAGGCGCGGCACGGAGGTCGCAGGAACGCCGAACATGTGGCACGCCGCAATTCGGCCCTGCTCCATGCTCGTGGACGCCAGCGCCGGGAAGCCGATCACATCGCCGCACGCGTAGATGTTCGGGACGTCCGTCTGGTAGTGCTCGTTGACCTTGATGCGCCCCCGCTCGTCCGCGGCCAAGCCCGCGGCCTCCAGATTGAGACCGTCCGTGGCGCCCTGGCGGCCGACGCAGTACATGAGGCAATCTGCCCGGAGCGTCTTGCCGGACTCGAGGATGGCCTCGGCCATCATCTTGTTCTCGGTGCGGGCCCCCGGCGGCGGCTCGACGCGTTTGATGCTGACGACCTTCTCCCCCAGGCGCAGGGTCATGCCCGACTGGCGGAGGTGATACTGCAGCGCCTCGGCGATCTCCGCGTCCACGAACTCCAGCAGCCGCTTCCGCCCCTCGATGAGCGTGACGCGGACGCCCAGCAACTGGAGCATCGAGGCGTACTCGGTCCCGATGACCCCCCCACCGACGATGAGCATCGATCGCGGCAGGTACGGCAGTTTGAGGATGTCGTCGGACGTGATGATGTCGGTGTGGTCGAATGGCAGGTCGGCCGGCCGGGCCGGATGGGTGCCGACCGCGATCAGGATGTGCCCGGCGCGGACGGTCTCCTCGCCGCGGCTGGAGGTCACGCGAACCGTGTTGGCGTCGACGAACGAGCCCGTGCCGCTGACCAGGTCGATGCCGTTGGAGAGGAAGTGGCCGCGGACCAGGTCCACCTCGGCCCGGATGATGCGGTTGCAGTAGGTCGTCAGGGTCTCCAGGGTCTGGGTGCGGCCGGTGGAGCCGTCGTAGTGGACGCCGTGCCGCCGCGCCTGGACGACGGCCAGCACCGCCTCCCGGAGGGCCTTGGAGGGGATCGTGCCGGTGTTGATGGCGACGCCGCCGACGAACTCCATCTTCTCGACGACGACGACGCTCTTGCCGAGCTTGGCGGCCTGGATGGCGGCCTTCTGGCCGCCCGGACCGGAACCGATGACGCAAAGGTCGCAGGTGCGCATAACAGGAAGGGGCCTCGGAGCGGGACCGGCCGAAAAGAGGGGGATCCGGCGAGTGTATCGGATGCCCCCCGCCCGCTGCTGAGAGTTTGGGGGCGTGGATTCGGTGGAAGGTGGGTGCCGGCCGGACCTTTTTCCTATAGTCCGCCCCGTACCGCCCACGGCCGCGGTGCCGCCCGACGACCGTCACTCTCCCGAAGCACCTCCCATGCCCACGCCAACCGCCGACCAGGTCCGCTCGCAGTTCATCGACTTCTTCCGCTCCAAGGGGCACACGTTCGTCCCATCTAGCCCCGTCGTGCCCGTGGACGACCCGACGCTGCTGTTCACCAACGCCGGGATGAACCAGTTCAAGCCGATCTTCCTTGGCCAGGCCGACCCCACCAGCGAACTCGGCCGGCTCAAGCGCGCCGTCAACAGCCAGAAGTGCATCCGCGCCGGCGGCAAGCACAACGACCTCGAGGACGTCGGCAAGGACACCTACCACCACACCTTCTTCGAAATGCTCGGGAACTGGTCCTTCGGCGACTACTTCAAGGTGGAATCGATCGGCTGGGGGATGGAACTGCTCACCGAGGTCTTCGGCATCCCCAAGGACCGCCTCTACGCGACCTACTTCGGCGGCGACCCTGAATCCGGGTTGGAGCCGGACCTTGAAGCCCGCGACATCTGGCTCCAGCACCTCCCCGCGAGCCACGTGCTGCCGGGGAGCATGAAGGACAACTTCTGGGAGATGGGCGAGACCGGCCCCTGCGGCCCGTGCTCCGAGATCCACTACGACCGCGTCGGCGGACGCGACGCCGCGAGCCTCGTCAACGCCGGCGACCCGGACGTCATCGAGATCTGGAACCACGTCTTCATCCAGTTCAACCGCGAGGACGACCGCAGCCTCCGCCCGCTCCCGGCCAAGCACATCGACACGGGCATGGGCTTCGAGCGCCTTGTCTCGGTGCTCCAGAACAAGCGGAGCAACTACGACACCGACGTCTTCGCCCCGATCTTCGCCGCCATCGAGCGGGTCACCGGCGCGCGACCGTACATGGGCCGCCTGGGAGACGCCGACAAGGACCGCGTTGACACCGCCTACCGCGTCATCGCCGACCACATCCGCACGCTGACCTTCGCCATCACCGACGGCGCCGTCCCCAGCAACGAGGGACGCGGGTACGTCCTCCGCCGCATCCTCCGCCGCGCTGTGCGCTTCGGCCGCCAGATGCTCGGCGCCCGCACCGGCTTCTTCAGCCAACTGGTCCCCGTCGTCGTGGACCGCATGGGCCACGCCTTCCCGGAACTCACCAAAGACCCGCAGCGCATCGCCGCCATCATCCTCGAAGAAGAAGAGAGTTTCGGCCGCACGCTCGACCGCGGCGTGGGCCTCTTCGACGAGGCGTGCGCCCGCGCGATCACGGCCGGCGCCCTCAAGCCCGGCATCGCGGGCCGCAAGACACAGGTCTCGCAGCGCCGCAAGGACGGCGAGGTGATCGTCGAACTCGCCGCGCTCGACACCGTCGGCGCCCAGGGCCCTGAAATCCTCGAGGTCCCCATGCGGGCCGTCCGCCCGCAGTGGATCCAGCACGTCTTCCAGCGCCCACCGGTGATCTCCGGCGAGGACGTCTTCAAGTTGTACGACACCTACGGCTTCCCCGTGGACCTCACCAACCTGATGGCCGAGGAACGCGGCCTCCAGGTCGACCACGCGGGCTTCGAGCGTCTGATGAACGAGGCGAAGGAGAAGGCCCGCGCCGCGGGCAAGTTTTCCGCCCAGCAGGAGGGCGTGGCCCTCTCGGGCGAGGCCGTGGCGCAACTCCGCGCCATGGGCATCGACGCGACGCTCGACGGCGACAAGTACGGCACGCGCGACATCCGCGCCACCGTCCGCGCCATCTACAACGGCGCCAACTTCGACGAGAACGCCACCGCCGCCGGCACCCTGCGCCCGATCGGCCTCGTCCTCGACCGCACCAACTTCTACGCCGAGATGGGCGGCCAGGAGGCCGACACCGGCCGCATCCTCGTCACCCGCGACACCCGCTCCGCCGGCGGCTCCGAGGGCGGCGAGTTCCGCGTCGAGCACGTCGCCGCTTATGGCGGGTACGTCCTGCACGTCGGCCGCGTCGTCCGCGGCGAGATCCGCGTCGGCGATGATGTCCAACTCTTCGTCGATCAGCAGCGCCGCGGCGCCATCATGAGCAACCACACCGCGACCCACCTGCTCAACTGGGCGCTGCGCGAGACGCTCGGCTCCGGCGTGGACCAGAAGGGCTCGCTTGTCGCCCCCGACCGCCTCCGCTTCGACTTCTCCCACTCCAAGCCCGTCAGCCCGACCGAACTCAGCGCCATCGAGCAACTCGTGCGAGAGAAGATCGCCGCCGACCTCCCGGTCTACGCCGACGCGGCCCCGCTCAATCTCGCGAGGAACATCACCGGCCTGCGTGCCGTCTTCGGCGAGGCCTACCCCGACCCGGTGCGCGTCGTGTCCATCGGCGTCCCCGTGTCGAAACTGCTCGACGACACCAAGAACCCCGAGTGGCAGAAGTACTCGATCGAGTTCTGCGGCGGCACGCACGTCGCAAGCACCAAGGAGATCGCCGCCTTCGCGCTGACGGAAGAGGAAGCCGTCGCCAAGGGCATCCGGCGCGTCGTCGCCCTCACAGGCGTCGCGGCCATCGCCGCCGAGCAAGCCGCGGACAACGCCGCCCAGCGGATCGAAGCCGCCGCCTCGCTCCCGCCCGCGGAACTGGCGCCCGCGATCAACGCGATCACCGCCGAACTCGGCGCACTCACGATGCCCGCCGCCCGCAAGGCCCAACTCCGCGCCAAACTCGCCGAGTTGCAGGAGAAGGTCAAGGCCGCGCAGAAGCAGGCCTCGGCCAACCTCATCGCGGAGGTCATCAGCGTCGCCCGCCGCCTCGGCGAGTCCGCCGCCGCCTCCATGCAGGAGATCGTCGTCAACAGCGTCGAGGCCGGCTCCGATCGGGCCGCCCTTCAAGCCGCGCTCGACGCCGTGATGAAGGCCGCCCCGCGCGCCGCCGTCATGCTCTTCAGCCGCGACACCGACAGCGGCAAGGTCAACATCATCGCGGGCGTCCCCGACGCCCTGGTGAAGCGCGGCCTCAACGCCGGCGAGTGGGTCCGCGCCGCCGCCGAGGCGTGCGGTGGCAAGGGCGGTGGCAAGCCCCACGCCGCCCAGGGTGGCGGTACCGACCTGAGCAAAGTCAAGGCGGCAATGGATGTGGCGGAGACCATGGCCGTCCGGAAGTTGATGGGCTGAGCAACAGCCGCGGCTCACCGCTCGGCCGCCCGCCGGAGGCGTCCACATGGACCACCCAGTCCCGGAAGACCCCACGCGGCGTCAGGCCCCCGCCGAGCCCCCCGAGCCGACCGACCCGCGGCTGGAGATCCCCGAGGTCCTCCGACGCCCCGTGGACCACCCCTCCAAGCACCGCGCCCCGGCCCCGTCCTCCGAGAGCGGGCTCGGCGACCTCGGCAAGGCCGTGGCCATGGGGCTGGACTTCCTGTTCACCGCCGTGGCGGGGGGGGTGCTCGGCTACTTCGCCGACCGCTGGCTCGGCTCGTCGCCAACGGGGCTCCTGATCGGCCTGGGAGTCGGGTTCGTCGCGGCGACCGTCAGGCTCATCCAGCGCAGCAACGCCGAAGACCGCAAGCGGGCCGCAGACCGGCCGCGCAGCCCCGCCGGGAAGCGCTGACGGCGCCCGAAAGCACTCGCCCGGCCGGAAGGCTCTACCTATGATCCGCCCCACTTCCCGGGCGCCCTGTTTGGCCCGGCCGATCCGGCATTTGCGTCATGCGGAGACTCGTGTGAGCACGCATCTGGCACCGATCCCTCGCACCCCCTACGCGGCTGTCATGGCGGCCGCGTCGGTCGTGGGGATGGGAGCCGGGATCGTGGCCGCGAGTTCAGCCGGCGGCACGAGCGCCGTGACGGCGGCAGTCGCCGGCGTGCTCGCGGTGGGCATCGTCCTCGCGGCGGTGCCGCTGCTGGGCCCGCCGCTGGTCCGGCCGGAGACCTGGGGGCTGGTTGTGCTGGGGGTGTCGGGCGCGCGGACGCTGCTGGCGCTGGCCGGGATGCTCGTGCTGATCGAAGTGCAGGACCTTGACCGCCGCCCGGTGGTCTACGGGGTGCTGGCGGGGACGCTCGTGCTGATGACCGCGGAGTGCGCAGCGGCCGTCTGGCTGCTGGGCCGGCGTGAGCGGCAGCGGAAGCAAACGGTTTCAACGCCGGACGCGGCCCTCAGCGGCGCGAACGGCTCGAGGAGCGCGGCCTGATGGACTGGCTCAACACGATGGCGGCGGCCGATCCGGCGTCGCACGTCTACAACCACCCCTTCCACGTCACCGACAGCGGGCTGTGGCTCTGGTCCGCCAACCAGGGGAACCTGGTCCTCAGCGCACTGATTCTGATCGGCGTCGGCTGGTGGGCCTCGAAGAAGATCGGCGCCGACGGCCACGTCACGAAGAACCGCTTCGCGCACATGATCGAGGTGATCTGCGTCTACCTCCGCGAAGAGGTCGCGCGGCCGCTCCTCGGTGACCGCACCAACCGGCTCATGCCGTTCCTCTGGACCATCTTCTTCTTCATCCTCGTCAACAACCTGCTGGGACTCCTCCCGCTCCTGGACATCGTTCACCTGGTCAGCGGCGACCTGCGGGCCGAGCACCGGGCGCCCATCGGCGGCACGGCAACGCAGAACATCTGGGTCACCGGTGTGCTGGCGGTCGTCGCGGCCATCTTCTTCAACCTCGTGGCGGTGCGGCACCTGGGCATCGTCGGCTACCTCAAGCACCTCACCGCCGGCGCGCCCTTCCCGGCCTCGATCCTGATCTTCTTCCTCGAACTGGCCAGCCAACTCTTCATCAAGCCCTTCGCCCTTGCGATGCGTCTGTTCGCGAACATGACGGGAGGCCACATCCTCCTGGCAACCCTGATCGGCTTCGTCGCGATGGTGGCCGACCAGAGCCTGGTCATCAAGGGCCCGGTCACGATCATCTCCGTGGTCGGCGGGTTCGCGATCATGCTCCTGGAGATCTTCGTCGCGTTCATGCAGGCGTTCGTCTTTATGTTCCTGACGACCGTCTTCATCGCGCTGATGGACCACGACCACGAACACGAGCATGGCCATGATCACGAGCACGGCCATGCCACGGGCCACGAGCACGCCCACGTTTCCCACGCGTGAATAACGGGCCCCGCGCCCGGCTCCGGCCGGACGCTCTATCAGACCACTCGTGAACAGCAGAGAAGGACCGGAAAGATGAAGAGCCTCATGACCAAGTTCCTCCCGCTCATGGCCTTGGCCGCCGCGGCGACCCCCGCGATGGCGCAGGAGGCCGCCGCTGCCGGCGCCTCCATGGGCAAGGGCCTCGCGGTGCTGGGCGGCGGCCTGGCGCTCGTCGGCGCCGGCGTCGGCATCGGCCTCATCGGCCGCGGCGCCACCGAGTCGATGGCCCGCCAGCCGGAGATCGCCGGCCGCATCCAGACGGCCGCGATCATCCTCGCGGTGTTCATCGAAGGTGCGACGCTCTTCGCCGTCGCCGCGGGCTTCCTCGCCTGAGCAAGCAAACCCACGGTCCGGTTCGCCCGACGGGGCGGGCCGGGCATTCGACCCTCACGATCCCCCGGAGCAACTCCGCATGAAACTGTCCCGACTCTGCCCGATCGCTCTGGTCGTCTTCGCCGGCACCGCGGCTGCGCTCGCGGGCGACCCGCACGCCGCCGCTCATGGCCACGAGCCGGTCGGCGCCATCCCCACCGTGAACCAGGGCATCGCCACCGGCGTCACGGCGATCATCGTCTTCCTCATCACCGCGGCGTTCCTCGGGGCGGTCGTGTGGCCCAAGATCAGCAAGGCCCTCGAAGCCCGCGAGAACAAGATCCGCAGCGAGATCGAGGCCGCCGAACTCGCCCAGGAGCAGGCCAAGGCCGCCCTCAAGCAGTACGAGAAGAACCTCGCCGAGGCCCGCGCCGAAGCCCAGCGCATGCTCGAGCAGACCAAGGCCGAGCAGCAGGCCCTCGCCGCCGAACTGAAGGCCAAGGCCGACGCCGAACTGGCCCAGATGCGCGAACGCGCCCGGCGCGACATCGAGGCCGCCAAGCGGGCCGCCATCGGTGAGATCTACGAGCAGGCCGTCGCCGTCGCCTCCGTCGCGGCGGGCAAGATCCTCCAGCGCGAGGTGACGCCGAGCGACCAGCGCCGGCTCGTCGAGGAGTCGCTCAGCCAGCTCCAAGCGACGGTGCGCAACTGAAGATCGGTCCGAGCGTCGAGCATCCGCAGCACTGAGGCGGGCCCACCACCCGCACCGCCGCAGAGAAGAGACAGGAACACGACATGCCGCTGACCGAAGCAGCCCCCGACGCCCTTGCACGCACCTACGCGCAGAGCCTCTTCGAGCTCGCGCAGGCCAAGGGCGGGCAGGCGATGATCGAGCAGATCCAGGGGGAACTCGAAGACGTGCTGGAACTGGCGCGGTCCGACCGCCGCTTCAATGAGTTCCTCGCGTCGCGCATCCTCCCCGCCAAGGCCCGCGCCGCGAGCCTCGAGAAGATCTTCCGCGGGCGGGCCAGCGACCTGCTCGTGAACTTCCTGCTGGTCCTCAACCACAAGGGCCGCCTGGGCCACCTGGCGCCGATCGCCGCGGCCTTCGACGAACTGGTGCAGGAGTCCTTCGGCCGCGTCGAGGTGGACGTATACACCGCGTCGCCCCTGAGCGCTGAAGAACTGGAGACGATCCGCACGCGGCTCCGCGAGGCGCTGGGGCGCGAGCCGGTCGTGCACCCGTACACCGACGGCTCGATGCTCGGCGGCATCAAGTTCCAGATCGGCGACCGCCTCATCGACGGCTCCCTCTCCGCCCGACTCCGCCGGATGCGCGAGTTGCTGGAGCGCAACGGCGCCGCCGCCGTCCGTGCCAAGGCCGAGCGCATCATCGAAGAGGGCGTCCAGCCGCAGCACAACGGACGCAGGTAAGACTCGACGACGCACGATTCCGGGAGCCGCACGCCGCAGAGTCTCGGAGGCAGCGCAGCGAGACGTGACTGACGGCCCGGCCCCGCGACCTCCAAACTCCTGGGGAGCGGCAGATGGCGAAGAAGACGATCGAAGCCGTGGATGTGGCCGGCAAGAAGGTCCTCATCCGCGTCGATTTCAACGTCCCGATCGAGGGGGGAAAGATCACCGACGACCGGCGCATCACCGAGGCGCTCCCGACGATCAAGAGTGTCCTCTCCCGCGGCGGCGCGGCCGTGCTCATGAGCCACCTCGGCCGCCCCGAGGGCAACGGCTACGAAGCCGCGTTCTCCCTCGCCCCCGTCGCCGCCCGCCTCCAGGAACTCCTCGGTGGCGCGAAGGTCCACTTCCCGAGCCAGGACTGCGTCGATGATCAGGCCGCCGCGGCCGTCGCCGCCCTCAAGCCCGGCGAGGTCGTGCTGCTGGAGAACCTCCGCTTCCACAAGGCCGAGAAGAAGGGCGACCCGGCCTTCGCCGCCAAACTCGCCGCCTACGGCGACATCTACGTCAACGACGCCTTCGGCACCGCGCACCGCGAGGACGCGTCGATGTACGCCGTCCCCGCCGCGATGGAAGGCAAGCCCCGCGTCGCCGGCCTCCTGCTCCAGAAGGAACTGAAGTACCTCGGCGACGCCCTCGCCAATCCGGAGCGGCCGTTCGTCGTCGTCCTCGGCGGCGCCAAGGTCGCCGACAAGATCCCGGTCATCGAGAACCTCCTCCCCAAGACCGACGCCGTCCTCATCGGCGGCGCCATGGCCTACACCTTCCTCCACGCCCTCGGCAAGCGGGTCGGCGACAGCCGCGTCGAAACCGACCGCGTCGCCGACGCCAAGCGCATCCTCGACCAGGCCGCCCGCCTCAAGACCGACCTGTACCTCCCGCAGGACCACGTCTGCTCGACGATGTTCGCCGAGACCGGCGGCACGGTCACCATCTCCGATGACGTCATCCCGGCGGGCTCCATGGGCCTCGACATCGGGCCCAAGACCCAACTTCAGTACGCGATGATCATCCGCAAGGCCAAGACGATCGTCTGGAACGGCCCCATGGGTGTCTTCGAGTGGACGCCCTTCTCCGTCGGCACGCAGCAGGTCGCCACCGCGATCGCCTCGGCCACCGAGAAGAACGGCGCGATCTCCATCGTCGGCGGGGGCGACAGCGCCGCGGCAGCCGAGAAGTTCGGCGTCGCCGACCAGGTGTCGCACGTCTCCACCGGCGGCGGAGCCTCGCTGGAGATGCTCGCCGGCAAGCCCTTCAAGACCGTGGAGATCCTGGATAACGCGTGACCGGGGGGGCCGACCGTGAGCGCGACGTGACCCCTTCACACAACGCGGCGAGGACCCGCCGCGACCTCCTGCTGTTGGCGGCCCTGTGCGCCGTCGTCTACGCGACGGGGCTCACCGTGCACGGCGTGGCCAACTGGCAGGAAGCCCAGCGCATCGTCGTTGCACAGGAGATGCAGCGCCGCGGCGACTGGCTGGTCCCGACCATCAACGACAAGCCCTACCTCGCCAAGCCCCCCGTCATCTACTGGTGCCAACTCGCTCTCGCCCGCCTCACCGGCACCCAGGTCGGCCTCTGGCAGATCCGCCTGACCGTCGCGCTAGGCGGCCTCACCGGCGTTCTGGCGACCTACCTCGTCGCCCGGCGACTGATGATGCTCGGCTCCACGGATCCGCCGACGCGCATCCCCGTCGACCACCGCGACTGGGCCCGGGAGGTCGCCCTCTGGTCCGCCCTCGGCCTGGCCACCGGCGTCCTCTACGTCCGCTCCAGCCGCACGGGCGAACTGGACATCCTCCTGGCTCCGCTCACCGTCATCGCCGTCGGCGCCGTCGCCGCCGCGTGGGACACCGCCCGCACGCGCCGCCGCACGAACCTCGGCGCCGTCGCCCTCGCAACCGCCGCCACCGCCGTCGCCGCCATGACCAAAGGCCCCCCGGCGATCATGGTCATCGCCCTGGCCACCTACGGCGGCATGGCCCTCTGGGCCGCCTTTTCCGGCGAGCCCGCGGCCAACCCGCCCGCCCCCGATGCCCCACCCGCCAACTCCATCCACACGCCCCGCTGGATCAACGTCACCGGCGCCGCGGCTGGCTTCGCAGGCGCCGCCGGCCCCGGCCTCCGCGCCGTGGCGGAAGCCGGCCACGCGTGGGGCGTCGCCCTGCTGGGCATGTGCGGCGCCGTCGTCGGCGTGACGACCGCCCGCCTCCTCCTCTCCCGCCGGCGTGCCATGGCCCTCCTGTGGCTCTGGTCCCGCACGCACCCGCTCGCCGTGCTGGGCATCCCGGTCCTGGTCCTCTGGGGCTGGCACCGGATGGTCATGGCCCGCATCGGCCCCGAAGCCGCACGCCTCGTCGCCGAAGAGGCCGAGGAGAACCTCCAACTCTTCCAGCCCGAGAGCCCGATGCTCAACTTCGGCGTTGCGACCTACGCCGTGGGCCTGGGCTCCATCGCCGCCATGGGAACGCTCCTGTGGTTCATCAAGGACCGCCCGCGCTGGCGCACCGGCTGGTGGATCGCCGCCGCGTGGGCCCTGCTCGGCCTGATCGCCTTCTCCCTGCTGGGCAAGGGCGTGCAGCGGTACCTGACCCCGGTGTGGCCCGGCATCGCCATCCTCGGCGGCATGCTCCTGGGGACGATGGTCCTCGACCGCGGCCGCCCCGGTCGGATTCGCACGGCTTTGGGGATCGTCGTCGCCCTGGCGGCGCTGGGGCAGGCCTTCTGGTACGCCTACGGCCGCGAGCGCTGGTACGGCCACAAGTCGCCCCGCGCCCTGATCGGCGAGATCGTCCGACCCGAATACGGCGTCAATCCGGAGCGGCTGGTCACCTTCGAGTTCCACACCGCCGCCGTCGACGCCTATCTCGGCCGCTGGGTCCAGACTGTGGGCGACACGGGCATGCGCCCCGCGATCATGGGCGGCGAGTCCTGGACGCTCCCCGAGTTCGTCCGCCGCGTCCGCGAGAGCGGCGAGACCTGGACCGTCCTGCTCCGCGCCGCGGCCCGCCGCGAGGGCGAAAAGCCCCCCGCCGAGCGCCTCGCCGAAGCCGGCCTCGTCGTGCAGACGATGCCCATCCAGAGCCGCTTCACGATCGACACCGGCCGCTCGGACGTCACCGCCGTCCGCGTCTGGACGCTCGATTGAGCAAACCGCTCAGGCCCGTCCGAAGCGCTTCTCAAGTTCGCGGATCGTCAGCCGGATGCTCGTCGGCCGCCCGTGCGGGCAGTTGCTGGACCGCTCGACGGTGTCGCGGAGTTTCAGCAGTTCCAGCAACTCGGCCTCCGTCATGCGGTCGCCGGCCTTCACCGCCGCCTTGCACGCCATCATGTCGAGCACTTCGTGCAGCGTCTCCTCGCTCGTCGGCGAGAAGCCATCCGACTCGGCCTTCTCCAGCAGTTCGCGGATGAACCCCTCGGGCTCCACGCCGCGATCGAACAGGAACGTTGGGAACGCGTGCACCGCGATCGTCCGCGGCCCCGACGGCGTCAGTTCGATCCCCAGCCGCGTCAGCAGCGGCGCCAGGTCGTCCAGCCGGTCGATCTGCTGCGCCGTCGCCTCGACCGTCGCCGGCGCGAGAAGCCGCTGCGACTCCAGCCCCTTGCCCCCAGCGATCCTCGCGATCAGTTCCTCGAACATCACGCGCTCGTGGAGCGCGTGCTGATCGACGATCACGATCCCCTGTTCGTCCTGCGTCACCACGAACGAGTTGTGCACCTGCAGCACCCGGTCCACCGGCCGCGGCGGCGGCGCGATCACCGGCTCGGCCTGCGGCTGCGGAGGGAGCGCGGCCTGCGGCGCAGCCGGCCCAAGCCCCTCCACCGCCTCCCGGATCGCGCTGTACGAGAGCCGCCCGCCGACCTCACCCGGCTGCACGCGGTTGAAGTGCTCAGCAAACCCTCTTCCCCCCACTCCCCCCCCACTGCCGCCCGCCGTCCCCACACCGATGATCGCCCGCTCCTCCCCCGCCCGCGGCACGTACCCGCCCGGGGATGTGATCACCGGCGTCAGATCCGCGGCCCGCAGCGCCTCGCGCACCGACCGCAGCACGGCCGAGTGCACCATCGACTGGTCGCGGAACCGCACCTCCAGTTTCTGCGGGTGCACGTTCACATCCACCGCCGCCGGCGACATCTCGATCAGCAGCACCACCGTCGGGTACCGCCCCGGCTCGATCAGCCCCCGGTACGCCTCGCGGATCGCATGCTGCACAGTCTTGTCGCGGATCGGCCGCCCGTTGAGGAATGCCCACTGCCCCTTGGCCGTCGCCCGCGCCAGCGCCGGCAGCCCCGCCATCCCCCACAGCGCCAGCCCGCGCGCATCATCCAGGTGGTCCGCGTGCACCTCGATCAGTTGCGGCTCCAGTTCCTTCCCGAGGATCGCGATGATCCGCTCCCGCGGCGACTGATTCGGCGGCAGGTCCAGCACCGTCCGCCCGTCCGCGATGAGCGTGAACCCCACCGCCGGGTGCGCCATCGCGAGCGACTCGACGATGTCGCGGCAGTGCCCCCCCTCGGTCGTCGGCGTGCGCAGAAACTTCCGCCGCGCGGGCGTGTTGAAGAACAGGTTGCGGACGGTCACGCACGTCCCCACCGGCCCCGCCGCTGGCCGCACGGGCGAGATCGTCTCCCCCTCCGCCGAGATCTCGTGCGCCCCGACCTCCGCCGCCGTGCGCGACCGGATGGACAGCCGCGACACGGAGGCGATCGACGCCAGCGCCTCCCCCCGGAACCCCATCGTCGCGATCCGGTCCAGGTCCTCGGGCGCGGCGATCTTGCTCGTGGCATGCGGCGCGGGCGCCAGCGGCAGGTCCGCCGCCGCGATCCCGCACCCGTCATCCGTGATCCGCACCAGTTCGATCCCCCCCGCCTCCAGTTCGACCGTGATCCGCGTCGCCCCGGCGTCGAGGGCGTTGTCCACCAGTTCCTTGACAACCGAGGCCGGCCGCTCGACGACCTCCCCCGCCGCGATCTGGTTCACCAGCAGCGGCGGCAGGCGGCGGATCGTCGGAGAAGGGGCCGGGGAAGCAGGATTGTCGGTCGCCACGGCGGACATCGGGGGAGTCTAGCGCCGGCCGCGGAGACCCGTTCCAAGCGGCAGGCGTCCGGGGGCTCGGCCCCGCGGCGAATACACTCAGTCCATGGCCGACACCATCTTCTCGAAGATCGTCCGCGGCGAGATCCCCTGCCACAAGGTGTACGAGGACGACAAGGTCCTCGCGTTCCTCGACATCGGCCCCCTCTCCGAGGGGCACACGCTGGTAGTCCCCAAGGAACCCGCGGCGACGCTCGACCAACTCTCGGATGAATCCGCCGCCGCCATCGGCCGCGTCCTCCCCCGCCTCTGCCGCGCCGTCATGCAGGCCACGGGCGCAACCGCCTACAACGTCCTCCAGAACAACGGCCCCGAGGCGCACCAGGCCGTCTTCCACGTCCACTTCCACATCATTCCGAAGTACGGTGCAACCGGCGACGGCCTCGGCATCCACTGGCCCGCCAAGAAACTCGACCCGGCCAAAGGCAAGGAACTCGCCGACAAAATCGCAGCCGCTCTCAGGTAGCACTTCCGCGAAACAACACTTCGCCCCGAAGGGGCGGCCGAACATCGGACGCTCACGCACACCCCCTCGACGAGCCCCACTCGCACGTCCGCGCCGCCCTCACCCGATATCCAGCGCCACATCCAGCGACGACACGCTGTGCGTCAGCGCTCCCGCGCTGATCCGGTCCACCCCCGTCTCCGCAATCCCCCGCACCGTCTCCAGCCGCACGCCGCCCGACGCCTCCAGTTCGATCGGTAGCCCCGACCGGTCCCGCATCTCCACCGCCCGCCGCAACTCGTCCGCCGTCATGTTGTCCAGCAGCACGACGTCCACATTGCACCCGCCCGCCCCCAGGATCTGCTCCAGTTGCGCCAGCGAGTCCACCTCGCACTCGACGAACTTCAGCCCCTGCCCCGTCTCCAGCGCCCGCGCCCTCGCCCTGGCCGACACGTCGCTCAGCCACTTCGCAAAGTCCTTCGGCGCCGCCGCCCCGATGTGGTTGTCCTTGATGAGCACCGCGTCGTACAGCCCGATCCGGTGGCACATCCCCCCGCCGCAGCGCACCGCGTACTTCTCCAGCACCCGCAGCCCCGGCGTCGTCTTACGCGTGTCGTAGATCTTCGCCCGCGTCCCCGCCACCGCATCGACGAACCGCCGCGTCATCGTCGCCACCCCGCTCAGCCGCCCGACGATGTTCAGCAGCGTCCGCTCCGCCGCGAGGATTTCCTCAAACGGCCCCACCAGCGCCGCGGCGACCGTCTCCGCCTCGGCCCGGTGCCCGTCCGCGGCCCGCACGCGCAACTCGACATTCGGCGCAAACAGCCGCAGCAGGTCCGGCAGCACGCGCAGCCCCGCCAGAACGCCCCCCTCGCGCACCACCAGCGCCGCCTCCCCGATCTCCGCCCCCTCCCCGAGCGTCGCGTACGACGTGATGTCTCCATTGCCGCGCGGCGGCGGGGGACCCAGGTCCTCCTCGTGCGCGATCTGGATCAGCCGCTGGACGAGGCCGGACCTGGTCAACTCGGCGTAAACCGTCTCGAGATCAGCCGTGTTCAGATCGCGGAGAGATGGGGCCATGGCCCATCGTACAGGGCCCGAGCGCACCGGGGCAGACCGCGGCGAGGACCGGGGGTACCCTCTCACCGGGCCGGGGGGCCAAGGTCGCGAGGGAGGGGGCCGGAGGCTGATGATGGGTCTTCTTGATGGGCGTGTCGGGCTGGTGGTCGGGATCGCGAACGAGCGTTCGTACGCATGGCACATCGCCAAGGCGCTCACCGAACACGGCGCACGCTGCGCCTTCACCCACCTCCCCGGCGAGAAGAACGAGCGCCGCACCCGCCGCGCCATCGAGGAACTCGGCGTCCAGGGCGACCCGTGGCTCGTCCCGCTGGATGCCTCCAGCGACGAGCAACTCGACGAGGTCTTCGCCAGGTACGCCGCGAGTTTCGACCGCATGGACTTCCTCGTCCACTCCATCGCCTTCGCCGACCGCGAGTGGCTCCAGCCCGGCAAGTTCGTCGAGACGCCACGCGACGCGTTCCGCAACGCGATCGACATTTCCGCCTATACGCTCGCTGCGATGTGCCGCCGCGCCAAGGACCTCCTCGGCCGTGCCCAGGGCAGCGGCGGCTCGGTCATGGCGATGTCGTACTACGGCGGCGAGAAGGTCGTCCCCGGCTACAACGTCATGGGCGTCGCCAAGGCGGCCCTCGAGTGCACCGCCCGCTACCTCGCGTGGGAACTGGGCCCGCAGAAGACCCGTGTCAACATCATTTCCGGCGGCTACCTGCGCACGCTCGCCAGCAGCGCCGTCGGCGGCGCCGAGCAGATGATCGAGCAGGCGTCGCTCAAGGCCCCGCTGCGCCGCCCCGTCGAGGGCAGCGACGTCGGCAAGACCGCCGTGTACCTCGCCAGCGATCTCTCCAGCGGCGTCACCGGCGAGACCATCTACGTCGATTGCGGCGTGAACACCGTCGGGATCTGACCCCATCCGACCGGTAACCGCGCGAGAACGCGCAGCCTGCGCGCCTCACACCAGCCCGATAACGCCGCGATGTTCCACCCGCCCGCCTTCACGAAAGCCGGCGCACAACCCCGACCGATACCCTGCGCATGACGAGTTTCGGCCCCCAGGTCGCCCAATCTGTTGCCGGGTCAACCCAGGCCGAGCGCGTCGCCGCGCGCGACCTCCAGCGCAAGCGCCCGGAGGAATCCCGTCCGAAGAAGGCGCGCGCCGCCGATCAGGTCGACATCGAGGTCGAGAGCGTCGAGGCACTCGACGCCGTCCGCGGCCTCAAGGGCAACGAGCAGGAAGAGTCCGGCGCCGACCGCCAGCGTCGCGGCCAGGGCGCCGCCTACGGCCCCGGCGCACGCCCCGCCGACCCCGACGCCTCCAGCATCGACCTCAACGCCTGATCCGGGCGCTACGCCGCCGCCGCGTGCAGCGTCGTCCCCTGCCCGCCGCGGGCCAGCGTGTCCAGTTCGCCCGCGATGTCCTCGAGCAGTTTGCCGTCCTTGCCGCGCCACGCCGCGCCGCCGGCGTGCCGCAGGTCGTCGATCAGGTCGGCCCGCAGGTACTCCAGCGTCCGTGGGCTCGCGGTCGCCCACATCAGGCACATCCCCGCCGCGACGCGCCCGACCGCCAGCGGCGTCGGCGAGCCCAGTTCGATCTCCGACATCACGAACGGCACCGGATCCGCGATCGGCGTGTACCCCGACGCGCGGAGCACGTTGAACGCCCGTGTCAGCGTCTCCATCCCCGCCTCGTCCTCGAACGCCGCGAACCGCGCCGCAGCGACCCGCAGCAGCGACTCCGGCTCGTGCGGCAGGAAGCGGTCCATCGCTTCGACCAGCCGGCGAAGATCCTCCATGGACCGCGCAGGCTCCGCCGTCACCAGCCACGCCTGCGCCGCCCGCGCCGCGGCCCGCCACGCGCCCGCGCCGGTGCGATCCGGATCGGCCGCCCGCCGCGCCACGTGATCCGCCAGTTCGAGCATCCAACGCCCCGCCGGCTCCGGCGCCGCGGCGGCGGCCGCCGCCTGCGACCCGCGCCCGGCGAGCCGGTCGCGCACGCGCAGCCGCGCCGGGCTGCGCCCCAGGATCGCCGCGCACGACGCCAGCCGCATGACCAGGTCCAGATCCGCGGGGTCGCTCAGCGACAGATCGCCGAGCGTCACCGCCGCCGGATCGATCCGCGTCGGGAAGACCGCCGCGTACGACAGCGGCGGCCGCACGGCCCAGTCGTGCCACGCGGCGTCGTGCCCATCATGCTCGGGCACGGCGATCCGCAGCGCCCCCGTGGACGCCCGCCGGATGAGCGCATCCAGGCCATACCGCCGGCAGTCATTCTGATCCTCGCGCCCGGCCTCCACGCGCACCCAGTCGATCCCCATCTCCGGATCCGGCGCCTGCGCCGACGCATCCAGGATCGCCCGGACCTCGCTCATCGGCAGGTCCAGCCCGATCCGCAGCCGCGTCCGCAATCGGCTCGCGCCCCCCACCGCCTCGGCCGCTGGAAGCACGTACCGATCGTGAGCCGCCAGCGCGGCGTCTCCCGCGCGCCGCGCCGTCGCCGCGGCCCACTCGCGGGCCGCCCTCGCCGAATCCGACAGGGACACCCCGACGCTCAGGTCCCGCCGCAGCCGTCCGGTCAGATGCAGGTGAAGCGCCCCCAGCCCCGCCCCGATCAGCCACGCCCCCACCGGCAGCCCCAGCCACGACGCCCGGAGCCACTCAGCCCCCAGCCATGCGCTCGTGCCGACCAAGGCGCACGCGCCGAGCGTGAAAGAAGTTCTGGGACCAAGGATGGGCCCGGAAAGAGGAAGACCGTTGTGGGTGGTGGACGGCTGATGCATGCCCGAGGGATCGGGCGTGCGCTCCCGCGGGGTGAGCGGGCAAGCCCGCCCCGGCGTGGAGGTGTGCACCCGGTACGGGTCATGCCGCAGGGCCCGCGCACAGCGATCGCGCGGGCCCCGACGGATCGGACCTTGGGCTCAGTGCCCCCCCACCGCGGCCCTCACCGCCGCTCGAGCCACTTCGTCAGCGAATGGAACACCACCGCCCGGCCCATCGCCGCGATCGACTCGGTCAGCGGGATGTTCTTCGGGCAGACCTTGACGCAGTTCTGTGCGTTGCCGCAGTCGCTCACGCCGCCGGGGCCCATAAGCGCATCCAGCCGCTCGCTGGCCAGCCGCTTGCCCGTCTCGTGCATGTTGAACAGCCGCGCCTGGCTGATCGCCGCCGCCCCGATGAACGACCGGTCCCACTCCTTCGGGTCTTCCTGCAGCGTGAACTGCGGGCAGGCGTCCAGGCAGCACCCGCACGACATGCACGTCGAGAGCGTGTACCGGGTCTCCTGGTTCTCCGGCGACTCCTTGGGGCCGGGGCCCTGGTAGTACGTCCCGTCGATCGGCACCCAGGCCCGGACCTTCTTGAGCGTGTGGAACAGCCGCGCCCGGTCCACCCACAGGTCGCGCACGACCGGGAACTTCTCCATCGGCTCCAGCGTGATCACGTCGCCGTTGTTCGGCGCGTAATCGTCGATCAGGCACGAGCACGACTGGCGCACGCGGCCGTTGATCACCATCGTGCACGCCCCGCACACCTCCTCCAGGCAGTTGGAGTCCCACACCACCGGCGTCGTCCGCTTCCCGTCGACGGTCACCGGGTTGAGCGCGATCCACTGGAGGCAGGAGATCACGTTCGCCCCGGCCCCGCCCTGCACGGGAACGTCGAACTCCTCCCACCGCGACGGCTTCCCCGGCCCGTCGCACCGCTTGATGCGGAAGCGGACGGTGCGGTCGGGGGCCTTGGCCTTGCGGGTCGGCTGCGCGTTGCTGGTGGCGGTCATGCGTGCGTCTTCCGGAACGTGCTCAGTCGATTCGCCGTGCGCCGGCGCCCGTTCGGCACGCGGCCACGCGGGGTCGGTTGCGGTCGGTCAGGTCCCTGCCCCGGCCCCCGCCATCGCCTGCTTCCCCTCACCCTTCGCGTCCGCCTTCCCCTCCGTCTTTCCATACGTTCGCGGCCGCGGCTTGATCAGATTCGCCATCACCTCCCCCCACTCCAGCCGCGTCTGCCCGCTCGCCGCGTCGTACTTCGCGATCGTCGTCTTCATGTACTCCGCGTCGTTGCGCTCCGGGTAGTCCGAACGGTAGTGCGCCCCGCGGCTCTCCTTGCGCTCGATGCTCCCGCGGGCGATCACCTCCGCCAGCACGAGCATGTCCCCAAGCGCCCGCGTGAAACTCAGCGTCTGGTTCGTCCACCCCGCCGCATCACCAAGCCGCACGCGCCAATACCGCTCGCGGAGTTCGGCCAACTTGCCCAGGCACTGCTCCAGCCGCGGCCCGCTCTTGACCACCGTGCACGCCGCGGTCATCTCCTGCCCCAGTTCCAGCGCAATCTGGTACGGGTTGGTCGCCTTGTCGGCCGGGTCACCCGACCCCGCCGAGTCGATCAGCCGCTGCGCCTTGCGCGTCTCCTGCGCCACCACCGCGTCGTACACCCCCTGCCCCAGCCCCTCCGCCGGCTGCGCATGGAACTCCCCGTCGCGCACGTACGTCACCACGCTCTGCCCGCAGAACAGCCCGTCGAAGATGCACGACAGCAGCGCGTTGGCCCCCAGCCGGTTCGCCCCGTGGTACGCGAAGTTCACCTCCCCGAACGCGTACAACCCCTTCACGCTCGTCATCATCTGCCGCGGGTCCCCCTGCACCAGCCCGCGGCCGTCGTCCTTGGGCACAAACTGCGTCCACAGCCCCCCCATCGAGTAGTGCACCGCGGGGAAGATCCGCATCGGCATCACGTGCGGGTCCTCACCCACGAACTTCTCGTAGATCTCCAGGATCGCCCCCAGTTTGCGGTCCAGGTACTCCCGCGTCAGGTGCGTCAGGTCCAGGTACACCTGGTTCTCGCCGCGCACCCCGTACCCCTGCATGCACACGTCGAAGATCTCGCGCGTCGCGATGTCACGCGGCACCAGGTTCCCGTACTTCGGATACCGCTCCTCGAGGAAGTACCACCGCTCGCTCTCGGGAATCTCCCGCGGATCGCGTGTGTCGCCCTTCTTCCGCGGCACCCACACGCGTCCCCCCTCGCCGCGGGCCGACTCCGACATCAGCCGCAGTTTGTCCGCACCCGGGATCGCCGTCGGGTGCACCTGGATCATCTCGCCGTTGCCGTACCACGCCCCCGCCTGGTAGCAGCGGCTGGCCGCCCCGCCCGTGCAGATCACCGAGTTGGTGCTCTTGCCAAAGATCAGCCCGCACCCGCCCGTCGCCATCACAACCGCGTCGGCCCGGAACGCCCGGATCTGCATCGTCCGCATGTCCTGCGCCACGATGCCCACCGCGCGCCCATCCTCGATCACCGGCCAGAGGAACTCCCAGAACTCGTACTTGGTGACCTTCCCCTCCACCTCGTACCGCCGCACCTGCTCGTCCAGCGCGTACAGCAGTTGCTGCCCGGTGGACGCCCCGGCGAAGTGCGTCCGCTTGAACAGCGACCCGCCGAACAGCCGCAGGTCGCGGAACCCCTCCAGCGTCCGGTTGAACGGCACCCCCATCCGGTCCAGCAGGTCGATGATCCGCGGCGCCCAGTGGGTCATCTCATAGATCGGCGGCTGGTCGGCGAGGAAGTCGCCGCCGTACACCGTCTCGTCGAAGTGCATGTACTCCGAGTACCCCTGCTGCCGCGCCACGTCGTTGCACGCGTTGATCCCCCCCTGCGCGCACACCGAGTGCGACCGCTTCACCGGCACCATCGAGAACAGGTCCACCGGCAGGCCCGCTTCCGCGATCCGCACCGTGGCCGCCAGACCCGCCAGCCCGCCCCCGACGACGATCACCCGCTGCTGTGCCATGGTCGTTCCAGTCGCTCTCGCTCAAACCCCCGCGCCGGCCCGCCTCCGCCCTCCCCCGCCGCTCACGGCGCCACCGTCCCCAGCAGGGCGTCCCCCGCTTCCTTCTTGTCCATCAGTTCCGGCGCTTCGCGCAGCACGCGTACTTCCGTCTCGCGCGCCACCTTCTGGTCCAGCGTCATGAACCCGATCACCGACGACCACCCCGCCAGCATCAGCAGCACCCCCACCGCCACGCACACCCGCCCGAACCGCCGCTGCGCTGCCTGCGAGATTGTCACCCCCCACGTGATCGCCGCCGTCCACAGCCCGTTGGCGAAGTGGAACACCAGCAGCGACACGCCGATCAGGTACGCCAGCGACACCGCGATCCCCGCCCCCGTCAGCATCCAGGTCGTCCCGTCCGCCGCGGTCGCCAGTTCACGTCCCTGCAGGATCGCCGCCATCGTGCTCGCGGCGAACTGGTGGTCCCACTTCGTCCCCCCCGGCAGCAGGAACGTCCACCCCCACCGCAGCGTCGCCACGTGCCAGAAGATGAACAGCAGCCCGACGTACCCGCTCCACCGCTGGAGGCTGTACCGCCAGTTGTCCTGATACGAGTACCGGTACGCGTTGTGCTTCCCCGTCCTCGCGTAGTACAACCCGAGCAGCGAGTGGAACGCGATCGGGATCCACAGCACGAAGATCTCGGTCAGCAGCAGGAACGGCGCCCGGCTGATGAACCCGACCTCCGACTGGTACGTCGCCACCCCGGCGTGCCCGTAGACCGCCTTGCGCCCGTCCATCAGGCCCCAGACGATCGACGCGTTCGTCGTCAGGTGGAACAGCAGGAACACCCCGATCGGCACGACGCCGGAGAGCGAATGCAGCCGTCGGAGCAGGAAGTAGTTCCGATCGAACCAGGACGCCTTGTCGGACAAGGACGATCCTCCTCATCCCCGCCCCCTCGGCCCTGATGTCTGCTCCCCCGCAACATCTATCCCCCGCCTCAGCCGCCCAGCCGCAGGTCCGGCACGCCGCCGGACCCCGGCCCGCCCGCGCCACCGCCCTTGCCCGCCGCCTGCTTGGCCAACTCTTGCGCCACGAATTTCGTGATTTCCACGTACCGCAGCCGCAGTTCGCTCAGCACCTGCGCCAGGTCGCGCGACTCCTCCTCCGTGAGGTTCCCCTTGGTCTTCTCCTCGAGAATCCCCATCAGATCGATGTACACCCGCGCGTAATCAGGCGCGACGACCGCCCGCCCCGTCTGCGGATCGGGGAACGCGCCCAGGTACGTCAGCGCATTGGTGGCCAGCATGCTCACCAGCGCCATGAAGTCCGGCGCTGGGAGTTCTTCTGCCCCCCGCCCCCCCGGCGCCCCCGCCGCTCCGCCCGCCGGCGCTGCGCGTGCGGCCGCTTCGCGCTCTTTCGCGGCCAGACGCTCCTTCTCGGCCTGCGCCTGCGCCTTCCAGTCGCTATCGACGACGATCTTCGGAGGTTCGGATTCAGCCATGGGGTCCCCGCATCCCGCCCCGGGCCAGTATACGCCCTCCCCGAGCGTTCGGGGGACGCCCAAGCCTACTCTTTCCCGTTTCCCCACGCCCCGCTCAGCGCGGCGGCGCCCGGAGTGCGCAGCGATGACGATCCATCCCGCGGCGACCCTGACGGGGAGGGGACGTTCGGCAGCCTTCGGCGCGGCCGCGGCAGCAACCGGTATCGCCGTCCTCCTGGCCGTCGCCGGATGCGCAAGCAGCAAGGCCAAGCCCCCGGCTACCACGCTCGCCCCACAGGACTTCCAGCGTCCACCCGCACCCGCCGCTCCTGCCGAGCACGCCGAACACCCCGAGCACGCCGAAGCGCCGGCGCCCGCTCAATCCACGCCGCCCCCCGTCGCCGCAGCACCGCGCCCGCTCAAACCCATCCGCATGATCGCCGTCTCCGAGGCGATGGAAGGCGTGCTGGATGTCTCCACCATCCCCGGCCCGCCTCCCGAAGCCGCGCGTCAGGAGTTGCCGCCTCGGAGCGCTGCGGCCGCGATCGTCCTGGATTCCAAGGTCGGCGAGATCAACGGCCGTCCCATCTTCGCCTCCGCGTTCCTCGAACCCCTCGACGGTCGCCTCCGCGCCGCCGCGCTCGAAGCCCGCGGCGACATGGGCAAGTGGCAGCGTTCCGCCACCCAAGTCATCCGCGACGCCCTCCAGCGCGAGATCTGGGACGAACTCCTGCTCGCCGAGGCGCACGCCTCCATGCCGCGCGAGCACAAGGAGATCGGCCTCCGCGCCTTCATGCAGCAGTTCCAGGAGGAGATGGCCCGGCGCAACCAGGGAAGCATCGCCGCCGCCGACGAGCGGCTCCGGCGCGAGGAAGGCCTCTCACTCGACGAGAAGACCCGCCAGGAACTCGACAAGCAGTTGATCCACGCCCACCTGGTCCAGCGCGTCACCCCTCGCATCCACATCAGCACACGCGACCAGCGCGACTTCTACGAGCGGAACTTCGACCGCTTCAACCCCCCCGGCGACGCCACCCTCCGTCTGATCAGGGTTCCGGCGAGCAACGAGGACGGCATCGCCGCCGTGCGTGCCGCCCTCGAGTCGGGCGTCCCCTTCGCCGAGGCCGCCTCGCTCGACGCCAACACGTTCAATCGCACTGGCGGCGGCGTCTACACCGTCAAGATCCAGGGCCCGCAGGAAGAAGCCGAGTTCATCACGATCGGCCCCGTCAACGACGCGGCCCGAACGCTGCGGGAGGGCGACCACGCCGGCCCGATCGAGGTCGATGGGGCCGTCTGGTGGGTCATGCTCGAGCGGGTGGACCGCCCCGAGACCAAGTCCTTCTACGAAGCCCAACTCGAGATCAGCCGCCTCCTGTCGAACCAGCGCAGCCACCTCGAAGAGCAGCGCTACATCAACCAACTCCTCGACAAGGGCAGTTACACCGATCTCGAAGAGATGGGGCAGCGTCTGCTCGACATCGCCACCGCCCGCTACTTCGGCCGCATGTAGAGGATCGCCCGCGTGGGAGCCGCCCGACTCCTCCGCTGGGCCGCGGTCCGGGCCGGCCTCGTCAGGCCGACGCCCGCGGAGGCCGAACGTCTCCTCGGCCGCGCCGGCGAGCGCGCCGCCGCGAGGCTCCTGCGCCGCGCCGGCTACTGCATCCTCGGCCGCAACGTCCGCGTCCGCATCGGCGAAGCCGACATCGTCTGCCTCGCCCCCGACCGCCGCACCATCGTCCTGGTTGAGGTCAAGACCCGCCGCGCCCCCGAAGCCACCTCCGGCGCCACCTGGCTCCCGCCCGAGGCCTCCGTCCACCGCCGCAAGCAAGCCAAACTCATCTCCGTCCTGCGCTACCTCGCCCGCGCCAACGGCTGGACCTCGCGCCCCCTGCGCATCGACGTCATCGGCGTCGAGTGGCCCGCCCGCGGCAAGCCGGTCCTCCGCCACCACGTCGGCGCCGTCACCTCGGCACGCTAGAGGTCGTCCATCAACGCATCACGCCGTCGGCGCTGCCGGCGACCCCGTGGCCCCGCGGGCCTCCGCCGCCCCCTCCGCCGCCGGCTCCGCGGCCGGGCGGTTCTCTGTGTCCACACTTCCGTGTTTGCCGGCGTCCGCGGCGAGAGGCTCCGCCGCCCCGTTGTCCCCCGGCCCCGCGCCTTCGTGACCCGCGACCGCCGCTGCCCCTCCCGCGCGCCCCGCCAGCGCCCCGCGCAGCGCCAGTTCCAGCCGCGTCTCCTCCGCGCGCACGCGGCTGAGCCGCAGCGGCAGAATCACGCTGAACATCGACCCGCGCCCCACCTCGCTCTCGACGTGGATCTCCCCCTGGAGGATCTGCGTCAACTCCTTCGAGATCGCCAGCCCCAGCCCCGTCCCCGTGTGCCGCCGCGTGTGCCCGCTGTCCAGTTGCCGGAACTTCTCGAAGATCACCGACAGGTCTTCCTTCGCGATCCCCGGCCCGGTGTCCAGCACGCTGATCCGCACGCGGTCCTCCGCCTCCGGCCCCTCGCCGGCGCGCCCGATCAGCCGCTCCACGCGCAGCGTCACCTTCGCGGGCCGGCTCCCGCCCAGCCCCGCCGCCTCCTGCGCCGCGTCCCCGGTGAACTTCACCGCGTTCGAGAGCAGGTTGTACACGATCTGCTGGAGTTTCTTCCCGTCCGTCTCGATCATCGGCACGTCCGCCGCGACCTCGAGCGTCAGTTCCACCCCCACCTTGTCCGCCTGCGGCCGCATCATCGCGACCAGCCCTTCGCACAGGTCGCTCACGCTCACCGGCTCGGGGTGCAGATCCACCCGCCCCGCCTCGACCTTGGCCATCTCCAGCAGCCCGTTGATCATCTCCAGCAGCGACCGCCCCGCCGTGATGATGTGCTCCAGGTACCGCCGCCGCTTGGCCAGCCGCGTCGAGTCGTCCCCCGCCGCCGCCTCGCGCTCCGCGATCTCCAGCAGCAACTCCGCGAACCCGATGATCGAGTTCAGCGGCGTCCGTAGTTCGTGGCTCACGTTCGCCACAAACTCCCCCTTCAGCCGGTTCGCCTCGTGCAGCGCGATGTTGCGCTCCGACAACTCGTTCAGTTTCACGTCGAGCGACTTGTTGATCGCCCGCAACTGATCCTGCGTCGCCGTCAGCGCCTCGAGCATCTGGTTGAACGTGTCGCTCAGTTCCTCGAACTCGTCCCCCGTGCTGATCCGCGACCGCACCGCCAGGTCGCCCTGCCGCACCAGTTCCGCCGTCTCCCGCAACTCGCGCACCGGGCTCAGAATCAGTTTCGTGGTGATCAGGTAGAACACCAGCACCGCCAGCCCCAGCGCGATCAGCCCCGCCGACAGGAAGTAGAAGACCGTGTCGGCCAAAAGCTCCAGCGTCGCCGCCGGCGCGCGCCGGTGGAGCAGGATCATCCCCCGCAGCGTCCCGTCCGGATCGCGCACCGCTTTGGCGTACCGATCCTCCCTCGCCCGGGCGCTCCACGACCCCGAATACCGCTCCACCTCCCCCGGCCGCGCCTCGAACTGCTCCCACGCCCGCCTGACGAAGCGGTCCTCTTCCGCGGCCGCCTTCACCTGCTCCGGCCGCAGCAGCGTGACCGTGAACCCCGCCACCTCCTCCGGCTGCCCCGGGATCACCGGCGAAGCGTCCGCCGCCCGCTCCTGCGCCAGTTTCTCCCACGCCAGGACCACATGCCGAGCCAACTGACGGTTGGCCTCAATCGTGATCCCCTGCATCCGCAGCCACGGCACGGCCAACGCGGCGACGATGATGAGCACCACGGCCGCCCCGAAGAGCAGCAGGCACTTGTTCGCCAGCGAAATCCCGCGCCACATCGGCGTGATCCTACCGTGGCACAGGCCTCCCAGCCCGTGCCCTTCCGTTCTCCCCCTCCTCCCAGCCTCATCAGGCCTCCCCCGATCTCACCTGCTCACCCCCTCACCTGCTCACCTCCCCCAGCGCCCAGTGCCTGGTGCCTCCTCCCCCCAACCCCCTCCTAAACTCCTCCCTCCATGCCCCCCAAATCCGTCTACCTCGAGACGTTCGGCTGCCAGATGAACGAACTGGACTCCCAGCTCGTCACCGGCCAACTCCGCGCGCTCGGCTACCGCTTCACCGACCGCGCCGAGGCCGCCGACATCGTCCTCTACAACACCTGCTCCGTCCGCGAGCACGCCGAGCAGAAGGTCTGGTCGCGCCTGGGCGAACTGAAGTTCCGCAAACTCACCGAGCCCCACCTCGTCGTCGGCGTCCTCGGCTGCATGGCCGAGCGCGACGGCGCCGACCTCATCAAGCGCATGCCCGTCGTGGACGTCCTCTGCGGCCCCGGCGAACTCGACAAACTCCCGGCGCTGCTCGACAACGCCGTGCGCACGCGCGAGTCCCTCGCCGCCGAGACCGCCCTCCCCACCGACGGCGACTCCGCCCACACCCTCGCCCGCACGCGCCTGCGCTCCGCCAACCAGGTCGCCCTCCAGGGCAACGCCTCACGCCGCAGCGCCACCCTCGCCGCCGCGCAGGACACCCTCGAACTCCTCGACCTCTCCCGCGCCATCAGCCCCGACGACTACGCCGGCCGCTCCGCCTACGTCCGCATCACCCGCGGCTGCAACAAGTTCTGCACCTATTGCGTCGTCCCCTTCACCCGCGGCGCCGAGGTCCACCGCCCCCCCGAGCACATCATCGACGAGTGCAAGCGCCTCGCCGACGCCGGCGTGATCGAGATCACCCTCCTCGGTCAGACCGTCAACCACTACCGCTTCGAGCACGGCGCCGCCGTCACCGTCAACGGCGTCACCCAGCCGCAGAAGGGCCGCTCCTACGCCGGCGGCCACCGCCGCGACCCCTTCAAGAGCGAGTCCACCACCACCTTCGCCGACCTCCTCCGCCGCATCCACGACGAGGTCCCCGCGATCAAGCGCCTCCGCTTCGTCACCAGTTACCCCCGCGACTTCGGCGACGACGTCCTCGAGGTCATCCGCGACCACCCGCGCATCTGCCGCTACCTCCACGTCCCCGCCCAGTCCGGCTCCGACCGCATCCTCCAGAAGATGAACCGCGGCTACACGGTCGCCGAGTACCTCGAGTTCCTCGACCGCGCCCGCTCCTACCTCCACCAGCCCGAAATCGGCCGCCCCCTCACCATCGCCGGCGACATCATCGTCGGCTTCCCCACCGAAACCGAGGAGGACTTCGAAGCGACCAAGGTCCTCCTCCGCAGGGCCCGCTACAAGAACTGCTTCATCTTCAAGTACTCGCCTCGCCCCGGCACCGTCGCGTACGACAAGATGCCCGACGACGTCCCCGACGAGGTCAAGCGCCGCCGCAACAACGAGCTGCTCGCCCTCCAGCAGGAGATCGGCCTCCAAACCAGGCGCGAGTACCTCGGCTCCACCGTGGACGTCTTCGTCCAGGGCCTCAGCCAGCGCGAGCAGAAGCGGACCAGGTCCCACGCCCACGGCGGCGTCAGCCTCACCATCCGCGGCCGGCCCCGCGACGACGACGACGCCTGCGCCACCGGCGCCTGCGGCGGCGCCACGGCAACCGAAACCTCCGGCCCCGTCCAGCTCTCCGGCCGCACCGACGGCGACCTGATCGTCTTCTTCGACGCTCCCCCCGGCCGCGCCCCCGAGGACTTCATCGGCCGCATCCTCCCCGTGACCATCCACGACGCCACCCCCCTTGCTCTTCACGGCACAATCGAGCTTCGGCTCTGATCTCGAACTGCCGCTCCGCGATGGATACGCCCGCCTCGCGCCCCCAGGTCCGCGCTCTCGGAGGCACAACTGCGGGGGGGGGGGGCACGCGGGCACACGCACCAAACTGGCGATAGTAGACGCCCTCCTCCATACTTCACCAACTTCACATCCGCAGCGAAGCAAGGCTGCCTCCCTTTCCACGCTAACGTGGCCTACCCCCCTCATCTTGGGAGCCTCGGGACCGACGCATCACACGTGCATGTGGCTTCCACTCTTCTGGCAGACGTGGCCCTTGCATCAGGCTTGTGCCCCTGGTATGCTCGCGACCGCTTTGCATTCGCTTACCCAAGAGGACATCGACGCCTTCGTAGCTGCGTGGACGGCTGGTGACACGGAGAGGGCCGACCTCGACTATGATGGAGACGTGGACGTCGCGGATTTGGATCTATTCCATTCCTGTTTTGCCGAGGACCTCGCATGGTCGAACTGAACACGTTCAACCAGATACGAAGGCAAGGCCGCTTCCTGCGTCCCGCCATCGCAGCCGTTCTGGCACTTGCAGGGTGCGCCGGCGAAGAGCCCCACGCGCCGCGTCCTGACGACGTTGTCGTACAGGCAGATCATCAGCCGCAACTGGAATCCGCCATCGCACTGGCTTCCCGCGGGTTCTCGGCCCGTCTCCAAGCCATCGGATCAGAACTTGACGATCTTCTCGGATACATGCCGGAGGACAGTGATGGACGACGGCTGTTCGCGTCCGCGAGCGACGCCAACCGCCACCTCCTGCAGTTACAGGAACGATGGATCCGCGTCCAGGCGGAGTCCGACATATATGCAAGGTCGCAGTTCATTGAGACTGCCTTGCCCGAACTAGACACGCTCTCAAGCGAGATCTCGCAGATCAGGCGACAATTGCTCAACTTGTACCTCGCACGAGACTAGCTGCTCTTGCACGCTTGAGAAAGGCACCCGGGCGGACGCCCGGGTGCCTTTTCACGTGCGCTCCTGGCTTGGGCGATCTCAATCATTTGGGATCGCTTGGCGCTGCGCCGTTGTGGTATGGGCCACAGCCTATCCCCTTTCCCCGCTCCGCCAGATACACCACGGTGTTGTAGACCAGCCGCACCCGCCCCCGCTCATCCGCATGAGCCCGGTGCAACTCCATCAACTCCCGCACCACCTGCTCATGCCCCGGCCCGCTCCTGGGCACATACGATGCGCACATCGCCCGCCCCACGAGCCCATCCGCATCGTGCTCCTGCACGTAGGGAACCTTCACACGCCTCAGGTCCCGGAAGTGCCCCGTGCCGCGCACCGCCGGCACATCCGCCGTCCACTTCTTCTTCCAGTCCACCGTCGACACCCGGTCGATGATCGCGCCGTACTCGCGCGTGAACGGATCGCCGTCGTCCCGGATGTTCCACATCAGCGCCACTCTTCCCCTCTCCCTCAGACTCCTGCGGAACTCCGCCAGCGCCTCCTCCTGCCTGAACCAGTGGAACGCCTGCGCACACACAACCAGGTCCACCGCCCCATCCGCCAGGCCCGTTGACTCCGCCGTCCCGTCGCGCCACTCCACCAGCGGGTGCGGCGTCGCCGCCCGCCGCATCGCCTCATTCGGCTCCACCGCGATCACCCGCACCCCGCGCTCCGCCACCAGCCGCGCCGAGATCCCCGTCCCCGCCCCCACATCCGCGCACACCAGCCCCCGCGGCTCCCCCAGCCCCTCGAGAATCGCATCGATCGCCCCCGCCGGATACGACGGCCGATACCGCGCATACACCTCCGCCCGATCCGAAAACCGCCCCGTCGGGTCCATCGCGTGCAGCGGCGCCGCCGGATCATCCATCACCGTTCCTCCTCACGCACTCAGCGCACCCGTCGTCCCCGCCCCGAAGGGGCGCCGGAATGGAGCCACGGGTGAAGCGAGCGCAGCGAGCGGAACCCGTGGAAGCCCGTGACAGATCCGATCGTGCCCCGAAGGGGCACAGGAGGCGAACCTTCCCACACCAACGGCGCCGCGTGACCGCCAAACCATCGAACGATGCGTGTTCCCCCATTCACCCAAAGCGCGTCCCCCTCCCTCACCTGCTCACCTGCTCACCTGCCCACCTCCTCCCCATCTCCCCCTACCCCTGCTCATACCGCTCCCTCGCCCGCCGCTTCGCCGCCAGAAGCCCCGATGTCGGCGCCCCCTCCTCCCCCTCAACCTTGGGTTCCGCCTCCGCCTTCACCTCCGGCGGCGCCGCCGCCGGCTTCGCAGGAGCCGCCGCAGCGGCCGCCCGCCGCGCCGCCGCCCGCTCCGCACGCCGCCGCTCCGCCTGCTCCTGCACGATCCGCTTGGCATCCGCCGCCGACAGCACCGCCGCCCCCGGCGCGGGCTCCTGCTCCTCACGCTTCCCGCGCTCCCGCAGCGACGCCAGCGTCCGCGCCGCCTGCGCCGTCCGGTCCCGCACCGCCTCCGCCGCGTGCTTCCTCAGCCCCTGCCCGAACCGCCGCCCGATCAGCCGGTCCCACGCGATCCGCCGCGTCCCCACGTCCAGCAGCATCACCACCACCGCCCACGCCAGCAGCGTCCGCCACAGCGGCACCCGCGCCTCCATCGGCGGCACGTTCGACCGGTCGAACAGGTTCACCTTCCCCGGCCTCGCATCGGCCACAATGTCGTGCCACGTCCCCCCCGTCGCCGACGCGATCTTCCGCAGCAGCGTGATGTTCGACCGCAGCCGCCGGTACTCCAGCCCCGTCGCCCGCGACGCCCCGCCCAGCACCGGGGCCAGCGGCCGCTCCCCCAGCCGCGGCGTCAGCAGCACCACGTAGTTCCCGCTCCCCGGCGCCGGCGCCGACCCCTCGTACGTCCCCGGCCCCGTCTGCACCAGTTGCACCTCCCGCGACGACCCGTCCGGCGCGTACACCGTCCCCGGCACCGTCAGCAGGTCCTGCGGCCGCCCCTCATCGTCGATCGCCTCCAGCCGGATCCGCAGTTCGTCCCCCACCAGTTCCGTCGTCAGTTCCGCCCGCCGGTCCGCCTGCGGCCGCGCGATCTGCCGCACCAACTGTGTCCACAACCGTGTGTACCCCGGCCACCCCATCCACTCCTCCGCCCACTCCGCGTGCGCGTCGGATGTGAACGCCGCCACCCGCCCCAGCCCCGCGTTCCAGTACGCCAGCAGCGGCTCCCCCGGCTCCGCCTCCATCGCCATCGTCACCGTTGGCTCCCCCCGCGGCTGCGTCAGCACCAGCCCCCGCAGGATCGGCACCCGCCCCAGCCCCTCCACCACCGGCGACCCCACGCCCACCACCCGCGGCTGGAACGGCGCCTGCCGGATCATCGGCGTGCGCACCACGCGCACCGCCTTCACGAAGATCCGCGGCAGCATGTTCGGGTCCGTCACGCGGTAGTACGTCCCGCCCCCGCGCTCCGCCAGCACCGCCAGCATCGCCGTGTCCGCCCCGTCCCCCACCGCGATCGTCGAAAGGCTGATCCCCTCCGCGTGCATCCGCGCCGCGATCGCCGGCAGCGCTTCCTTGTCCATCGACACGCCGTCGGTCAGCAGCACCACGTGCTTCACCGTCGCCCGCGCATCGCGCAGCACCCGGTACGCCTCCTCCAGCGCCGGCGGGATGTTCGTCCCCCCGTCCGACCCGATCGCGCGGATCGCCGCGCTCGTCCGCGCCGGGTCCGTGTTCGGGCTCAGCGGCACCAGCGTCCGGTGCCACGAGTTGAACGTGATCACCCCCACCAGGTCGTTCCTGTCCAGCGTCTGCACCGCCAGCGCCGCCCCCTCGTTGGCGATCTCCTGCTGCGTGCGGCTCGAGCCCATCACCGTCGTCCCCATCGAGCCCGAGTTGTCCAGCACCAGCAGGATCGCCGCCGCCGGCATCACCAGCCGCTCCGGCAGGTCCAGCCGCACCGGCAGGATCGGCTCCAGCGCCGTCCCCTTCCACCCCCCGGCCCCGAACGACCCCGGCCCCCCCACCATCACCAGCCCGCCACCCAGTTTCGAGACGTAACTCGCCAGCAGTTCGTGGCTCTCCCGCGGGATCTCCTCCGCCGCCACGCTCTGCAGCACCACCAGGTCGTACGTCTGAAGCGACAGCAGATCCGCCGGCAGCCCCTGCGGCGGCACGGTCTGCACCTGCAACCCCGCGCTCCGCAGCGCCGCCGCCAGCGTCGCCCCCGCGCCGTTGGGATCCCCGTCGCTCACCCCGTCCACGATCAGGATCGAGCCGTTCCCCGGCGTCAGCGTGAACGTCTGCCCGCGGTTGTTCGCCAGCACCGTGTCCCCCGCGTACCCCTCCGTCCCGTCCACCAGCCGCACCGGGTCCGGCTCAAACACCGCCTCAAATCTGTGCACACGCCCCGGCGGCAGCCGCACCTGCACCGTCTCCACCGTCCGCCCCGGGCGCAGCGTGAGCCGCCGCCCAAACCCCGGCTCATCCCCGTTGGCGTCGATCGGCTCCCCCTCCCGCGTCAGCAGCAGCGTCCCGCTCGCCTCCGCCGTTGACTCCAGCACCACCCGCACCGTCACCGCCGCCTCCGCCGGCGCCTGCGGCGGCGCATCCACCGACTCCACGATCACCTCGCGCCCGAGGTTGAACGAGATCGGCGCCACGTCGATGACCACCCCACCGCCGGGCGCCCCGCCGCCCCGCGGCTGGTCTTCCACGGCGCTCACAACCACCCCGCTGCCGCTCCGCCGCGCCACCGCCCCCGGCCCCGCCAGTTCCAGCGCCGCCTCCAGCGCGTTCCCCTCCGTCTCGTTCCCGTCGCTGAAGATGATCATCCGCCTCGCCGCATCCGGCGGGAACAGCGCCGCCGCCAGCCGGATCGCCCCGGCCAGGTCCGTCCCCTCCTCAAGCCTCAGGTCCAGCGGCCGGTCCAGCACGTCCACACGAGTGGGCGGCGCGACGACCGCCGCCGACCCGTCGAACACCACGATCCCAAGCAGGTCGTCCGGCCCGCGCTGCGCCGTCGCGTGCCGCAGAAACTCCCGCACCGCCTCCGTCACCCGCCGCGGCCGCCCATCGGATGTCCGCCCTAGGTCCGCGAACCGCTGCACCGACCCGGACACATCGACCAGCGCGATCACCGCCAGCCGCTGCGTCCGCCGCACCGCCGTCGCCCCCGACAGCATCCCCGCGATCAGCGCAATGAGCACCACGCGAGCGACGACCGCCGACCACCGCCGCACCGGCGACATCGCCACCAGCCACCGCACCCCCACGACCGCCACCGGCACGGCGAGCACCAGCAGCAGCAGCCACTCAGGTTGCTCAAACCTCAGGCTCATCACGCTCCGCGGCTCTCCTTACCGGCCGCCCCAACGGGGCGGCGGAATGTAGCCACGGGTGGAGCGAGCCCCCGAAGGGGGCGAGCGGAACCCGTGGACAGCCGTGACTGATTGAACGGTGCCCCGAAGGGGCACAGGAGTCGCGCCTCCGCCCCCCGCGCCACCGCGTGCAACCGATCAACGCGCAACGTTCCTACACCGCGCTCCCCGCGCCCCAACCCCTCACCGAGTTGATTCCCCACTCGCCTCCTCATCCCCCCGCATCCTGCGCCGGCTTGACCTCTTCCGCCGGCAACACCTTCTCCGGCAGCCGCCGGAAGTACCGCCGGATGAGGCTGTCGTACCGACCCGGAACCGTGCGTTCCTCCACCGCCCGCTCGGCGCTCCGCGCCGCCTCCACCAGCCGCGCCGCCGCTGCCTCGCGCTCGATCCGCTCGCCGGGCTTCCCGTCCCCCAGCCACTCCGCCACCACCCGCGGCGGCTGACCATCCTCACCCTCGCGCCCCGGCCCCTTCGGCCGCGCATCCACCGCCTCGCTGCGGAACCCGCCCCCGCCCTCCGACCTCGGCCGCGCCGGCCCCGGCTCCGGCCCCTGCCCGGCGCCGCCGCGTCCTCGCCCGCCGAGCCCCTGCGCGCCACCGTCCCCAGCGCCGCCCGGCGGCTGCTCCCCCATCTCGCGCGCCATCTGCTGCGCCCAGCGCTCCAACTCCTCGCGCTGCCGCGGGTCCATCTTCTCCATCATCTCCCGAGCCTGCTCGCGCAGCCGCTCCGCCGACTGCCGGTTGCGCTGCGCCTGCTCCGCGGCACGCTGCAACCGCTTCAGCCGCTCCGCCAGCCCCTCCACCCCACCCGGCCCCTGCTCCCCCTCCTCCTCGCCGCCGCCACCACCACCCTGCGCTCCCTGCCGCTCCCCCTGCCCCTGCTCCCCGGTGCCCGGAGCCTGCCCCTCCCCTGGCCGCTCTTGCTGCTGCCCCTGCCCCGCCCCGGGCCGCTCACCACCGGGCTGCTGTCCACCCGGTTGCGCTCCACCCGGCTGTTGACCACCCGGCTGCTCACCGCCGGGCTGATCCCCACCAGGCTGCGCGCCACCCTCCCGTTCACCCGGTTTTGTGTCCGCCCCGGGCTGCGCCCCCGGCTGGAGGCCCCCCTCGCGCCCGCGCTCCCCCTCCCCCTGCCCCTGCTCCTGCCCACCGCCCTGCGTCCCCCCGGGCTGCTGCCGCTCCCCCTCACCACCCTGCCCCTGTTGCTGCTGTCCCTCTCCCTGCTGCCCCTGCGCGCCCTCACCACCCCGGCGCTCCTCGCCCCTCTCCCCCTGCTGCTCACCCGTGCGCGACGACCGCTCACCTTCGGGTGACCGCGCCCCCTGCCGCTCCTGCGCTCCCTCACCCGACCGCCCCTGCTGCGCCTGCCCATCCCCCTGCTGCTGCTGCCCCTGCTCCCCGCCTCGCTCACCGCCCTCCCGCTGCTGCTCGCGCAGTTCCTCCGCCGCCTCGCGCAGCGACTCCTTCAACTCCTCCGCCCGCCGCTGCGCCTCCTGCTCCGCCTGCCGCTGCCGGTTCTCCTCCGCGATCCGCTCGGCCAGCCGCCGCGCCGTGCTGGGCTCGACCCCGCGCTCCTCCAACTCGCGCTGGATTTCCTCCTCATCCATCCGCTGCGACAGATCCCGCGCTGTCTCCGGATCAACCCCCTGCTCGCGCAGGTCCCGCTCCGTCCGACTCTCCTCCCCGCCCTGCGCCGACTCCGCCTTCTCCCCCTCCGCCTGCTCCGCCGCCCGCGCGGCCTCCGCCGCCGCACGCCGCTCCGCCTCCTCGATATCCCGCGCCAGTTGCTCCAGCGAGTCCGCCAGTTCCGCCCGCTCCTCGGGCGTCATCCGCTCGATCTCGCTGAGCATCTCCTCCGCCCACGCCGACGCCGCATCCAGATCCCCATCCCGCAGCGCCCGCGCCAGCGCCGACCCTGCCCCCTCCGGCCGCCCCGGCGCACTTCCCCCAACGCCGCGCGCCAGCCGCTGCCGCAGCGCATCGCTCATCCGCTGCGCCGATTCCGCGTCGCGCTCAAGCGCCCTCGCAAGTTCCTCCAGCGACCCCGCCGCCCGCTGCCGCGCCTCCGCCGGGTCCGTCATCCCCGACGCCAGTTCCTCGCGCAACTCCTCGAGCGTCCGCAGCCGCTCCGCCGTCGCCGCATCAACCGTCCCTCCATCTTCGCGCGGCGACACCGCCTCCGCCGCCCGCTCCAACTCCCGCGCGATCTCCTCCCGCTCGCTCTGCTCCGCCGCCACCATCCCCGCCGACGGCCTCTCCTCCCGCAGCAGATGCCACGCCGGCAGCACCAGCCCCGCCCCCACCGCCGCCGCGCTCAGCACCGGCCACACCAGCCACGTCCACCCCAGCCGCACCGGCACCGCGCGCCGCACATCGCTCTCCGCCGCCGCACGCTCCGCCTCCGCCACCGCGATCGACACGAACGGATCCTCGCCCGCCTCGCGCCGCTCAACGAACGCAACACCGCTCGACAACCGGTCGCGCAGCCCCAGCGCCCGGTCCACCGCCAGCGCCGCCTCCAGCGTCGACTTCCGCCTCGCCCACGTCACCCCCGCCGCCCCTATCAGCGCCAGCGCAGGCGGAGCCACGGCCAGCGCCACCCACGGCGCCCCGAACCCCAGCACACGCTCGAGGATCACCAGCCCCAACCCCGTCGCCGCCCCCGCCGCCAGCGCCGGCCCCGCCGTCGCGGCAAAGTCGCGCCACAGCAACCTCCGCCGTGCCGCCCGCGTCAACCGCCGCAGTGCGCTCATACCGAAGTGTACGGTCCGCCGAACGCGCAGGTTGACGCTCGGTCCCCGCGCCCCACAACGCCCCTCACCTGCTCACCTGCTCATTCCTACCTCCCCTCCCCCACCTCCTCCGCCAGCAGCACCCTCAGCCCCTCCACCACCTTCGGATCCCCACCCGACCGCCCGACCACCCAGGTCTGCACGGTGTTCCGCTCCCCCCGCCCGAACCACACCACCGCCGGGAACTCCCCGTGCGCCTCCAGCCACCGCTTCACGCGCTCCGCGGCGTCCTTCGACGGCACCGGCACCACACCCACTTCCGTGCGAAGCCCCGCGACCAGTTCCACCTGCCGCTCCTGCTCCGCCTGATCCGCCGCCGCGGCCCCCGTGTCCCCCTCCAGCGCAAACCCCGCCTCCCGCAGCCGCGCCAGCCGCCGCTCCACCGTCTCCGCCGCCCCCGGAATCTGCATGAACGCCTCGCGCACCACCAGCACCCGCTCCCCCTCGAACGCCCCAGCCGCAACGCTCGTCCCCGGCTCCGCGGACACCCTCGCCGCCGGCGCCGACGCCGCCCGCCCCGCGCGCCGCGCCCCCCGCCCCTGCGCCGCCGGCGCAACATCAACACGCCCCACCGCCCCTTCCAACTGCGCCCACGCCTCCGGAACCCCCTCCGCGTCCACCACCACGCTCGCCCGCGGCGCCGCCTTCGTCGCCGACCCGATCAGGATCGCCGCGAACGCCACGCACGCCCCCAGGAACAGCACCACCGCCGCCGCCACACCCGGGTTCACCCCCGCCGGGAAGTTCCGCTCGTGCCGCCCCATCCGCCGGTGCGCCCGCGCCCGCGCCGCCGCCGCACGCTCCCGCGCACGCCTGAGCTGCTCCGCCGCCTTCACCCCGCCCGACCGCCGCACGAACGGCGCCCGCGGCGGCGCCGGGGGAGCCGGCGGCGCCGGCGGCGCCACGGCCACCCCGCCGCCGCCATCCACCGCGTACCGCCCCGACCACCACGACGTCACACGAATCCGTGGCCGCGCACGCTCCGCCGCTGCGACAGGGCCCGCGACCGCGGCGACACCGAGAGCGGCGGCGCCGACGCCGGCCGGGCCCGAATACGCGTACTGCTGCACCGGCTCGACGATCCCGTCGCCGCCGTTGATCCGAGTGTCGTGCAGAATCGCCCAGATATACGAAGGGCCTCGCACGACATCATTGATCATGCCAGGTCCATCCAAGGGCATCATCGCGAAGGCAGTTGCAAAGTCAGCCCTAGGGAGACGATAGTCGGTCCGACTGGGATAGCAGGCGTCACCATCGCAGGTGTAGGTGAACTCAAGGCCAGTCTTAGTCCGGAAGGTCTTGCCCGCACAGGCAACGATGCGCCGCCAAGCCTGCTCAAACGCCGACCCCTCTTCAATCCCCGCCATCTCCACATCAACCCCACGCACGCTCGGCAGCCCCGCCGGCTTCATCGCCATCGGCGACTCCGACGCCAGCACCGCCTCCACGTCCGCCAGCATCGCCGCCGCGGACGGGTACCGCTTCTCGTAGTCCGTCATCGCCCGCCGCACGATCCACCGCACCGCCTCCGGGCAGCGCCTGGAGATCTGGCTCAGCCCCCCGTGCGCCGGGAACGAGTTCTCGATCATCGAGTACAGCACCGCCCCCGCCGCGTACACGTCGAACCGCGCCCCGTCCACCTGGTGCACCTTCACGCCCTTGAGCGCCATCCGCACCATCTCGGGATCGCGGAAATACTCCGTCCCGTGCGTCGTCAGCGTCATCGCGCTGCGCAGCGGCGTCACCAGCCCGAAGTCCACCAGGTGCGCCCGCCCCTCCGCCACGATGATGTTGTCCGGCTTGACGTCCTTGTGCCACAGCCCCCCGTTGTGATAATGCGTCAGCGTCCGCAGCAGGTCGCACGTGTACCCCAGCACCTCCCGCAACTCGCGGTCCCCGAGCCCCTCCGACCCGCTCGCCGCGTGCAGCCGCTGCGTCACCAGCCCCAGCGAGTCGCCGGGGATGTACCGCGTCACGTAGTAGAACCGCTCGTCCGTGAGTTCGTGCTCGAGGATCAGCCCCAGCCGCCGCGCCGCGTCCAGCGCCCGGCTCTCGCGGATGATCTGCGGCAGGCTGCTCCCCTCGTGCAGCGAGAAGCACTTGATCACCACGCGCCGCACATCCCCGTGCCCCGCGCGCTCGAACGCCGCCAGCCGCTGCGCATCGGGCTCGGCGACGTACAGCCGCCCGCCGCTCCCGCCCCCCGGCAGCGACCCCACGATCGTGTACCCCTCGAACTGGTTCTTCCGCCCGCGCCCGCGCGCCGGCCGATCCGCCCCCGGCGCCGCCGCCACCACCTCCGGGATCCGCTTCTCCAGCCCCTCCGTCAGCGGCGTCAGGCACAGCAGCCGCGCCGGGTGCCCGATCAGCACCCGGTACAGACTCCGCATCCCCGCCTTCGCCTCCGCCTGGATCGCGCGCCCGAAGTGCGCCGCCGCCGACCACCGCCCCAGCGCCACGTTCCCCACCACCAGCGGCACCAGCGCCACCAGCGTGATCACCGCCCCCACCGCGCGCAGCACGTCCGACACTTCGCCGAAGACGAACCGCACCACCTGCCGCGTTACCCACGCCACCGCCCGGGCCGCGGGCATGATCAGGAAGATCATCGCCACGATCAGCAGCGGGATCCCGATGACGGCGGCCAGAATCGCAACCGGGATCAGGACTGGTGCCATCGTCGCCTTCCTCTGGTGGCATGGGCTTTCAGCCCATGTCTCCCCCTCTCCAGCCCCTCCAAGCCTCAACCCACCCCTAATCCGTCCTCCACCCCGAAACCCGCCTCAGTTCCATCTGCCGGTGGAAGATCTCCCCCACCGCCTCGTCGAACAGCGCGTCGTCCACCTCGGCCGCCTTGTTGGGACCCAGCAGCAGTCCGTTTCGCTCCGCCTCGGCCAGTTCTTCTTCCGTAAACGAGTACGTCGCGATCACCTCGCTCAGCCGCCGCTTCAGCAACTCCCGCACCCGCGCCAGCCGCCGGCTCACGGTCGGCTCGCTCATCCCCAGCGCCGCCGCCACTTCCTTCCCGGGCTTCCCATCCAGCACGCGCATCCGGAAGATCGAGAAGTCCGTGAAGTCGCTCTCCTTCTCCACCAGGCGCAGCGCCGCCTCGACCTTCGCCCGGAAGATCGCCGCCTCGTACTCCCCGTCCGCCCCGACGCCCGGCGCCGCCTTCATCCACGACTCGTCCAGTTCCGCCGCCTTGCGGTTCCCGCCGCGCTTCTGCGCCGTGCGCCGATCCAACTCATCGCCGAGCACGTGCTTGGCGATCGCCAGCAGCCACGTGCTGAACCGCGCCCCGCGCGACGGGTCGTACCGGTCGATCGAATCCGACAGCGCCGCCAGCGTCTCCTGCGACAGGTCGCGCACCGTCTCCGGCCCGATCCGCCCCTTCCCCCATTTCATCAACTGCGCCCGGAGCACCGGCCCGAAGGTCTCCCACAGCTCGAACCACGCCCCCTGGTCGTTGGCGCGCAGCCGCGAGATGAACGTTGTCGTGAGCGAGTTGAGCATCGCCGCGGCCTCCCCCCCTCCCCGCGCACGGCGAGGACGGGGGACTCAGGAAATCCGATCGTTCCCCAAACCGCGGCAATCATGGCCGCTTCCGCGCCCATTCCTTCCGCAATCCCCCCCGAGAGTTCCACCCCCCACCCCACTCCCAAACGCCCGGTGAAAAAGGATACCACCCGCCTCCGCGAACGCCCGCGCCGACGCCGCGGCCCGACCGTGCTATTCTGCCTTTGTTACGGAGCGAGCCCATGCCCCTCAACATCCCGCTCTCCCCCGAGGTTGAGGCCCGGCTCCGCGAGCGTGCCGCCGCGGCCGGCCAGGACCCCGCCGAGTACGCCGCCCGCGTCCTCGAGCGCTCGCTCTCCGCGCCGATCCCCATCGCCGACATCAGCGGGCCGATCGCGGAGCAGTTCCGCGCCTCCGGCATGACAGAGGACCAACTCGCCGAGGCCCTCGAGGCGGTCAAGCACGAGGCCCGCGCACAGCGTCGCCGGGCCGCCTCGTGACCCGCCCCCCGCCGCGCGCCGTCTTCGACTGCAACATCTACCTGCAAGCGATCATCAACCCAACCGGCCCGGCCGGTGCCTGCCTCGCGGCGGCATGGGACGGACGCACCCGCCTCATCTGCAGCGACTTTGTGCTCCTCGAGATCGCGGATCTCGCCGCCAAACCCGCCCTCGTCGCCCGCTTCGGCATCACCGCCGAACGCGTTCAGATGCTGATCGACAGCGTCCACCGCGTCGCGCTCTTCTACCCGCCGCCCGAGGAGCGATTCGTCTATCCCCGCGACCCCGACGACGCCCATTACATCAATCTGGCATTGGCCGCCGAAGCCGCGTTCGTAGTCTCTCGCGACAACGACCTCCTCGCCCTCATGGACCCCGCGGACCCCGCCGGCCGCGACTTCCTCCAGCGGTTCCCGACATTGCGGATCCTTACCCCCCCAGCGTTCCTCGCAACGCTCGACGCCGCGGCCTCCCGCTGACAAAGCCCCCTCGTGCTTTCCTTCCCACCCCGCACCAGGCGCCATAACCAAGCGCCCACGGGTGACAGTTCCTTCACCTGCTCACCTGCTCACCTGCTCACCCCCTCCCCACCTCCCACCCCTCCCCCTGGTGCCTATTGCCCAGTGCCTCATCCCTCCCCCTTGAAATCCCCCACCCCAACCTCCCAACACCTCCACAGGCCCCCCACCCGGGGCCACGCAACAGACAACACCGCATCAGTTGCCAAGGAGGTCCAACCCATGGCCGGCATCGTCAAGCGTGTGATCCAGACTGGCGTCATCCTCGGCCTCGTCGGCGGCGTCGCCACCGCGGCCATGGTCGGTGTCGCGGGCGGCCCGCGAACCGCCGCCCTCTTCTCGCAGGCGAAGAACGCCGTCACCAGCCGCATCGACAAGAACATCACCGACCCCGTCGCCCTCCGCGCCCAACTCCGCGACCTGGAGGCCCAGTACCCCGCGCGCATCCGCGAGGTCCGCGGCGACCTGGCCGAACTCCGCGAGCAGATGGCGCAACTCAACCGCGAACTCACCGTCTCCGAGCGCGTCGTCGCCATCGCCGACCGCGACCACGACGCCCTCGCCTCCGCCCTCGCCCGCGTCTCCGAGTCCCGCGTACAGCACGTGTCGTACGGCTCGAACAACTGGGACGAAGGCGGGGAACCGGAATACGTCATCGTCTTCAACAACGAGCGCCTCGGCCTCGAGGCCGCCCGCACCCGCCTCGACCACGTCATCGCGACGCGCAACGCCTACGCCGCCCGCGCCGCCGACATGACCAGGCACATGGGCTACCTCAAGCAGCAGGAGGCCCGCCTCACCGGTCTCCTGGAGAAACTCGAAACCGAGCGGGCCCAGTTCCAGGCCCAACTCTGGGACCTCGACCGCCAGGTGGACGCGATCGCCCGCAACGACCGCATGATCGAGATCATGCAGAAGCGCCAGAACGCGATCGACGAGCAGTCGCGCTACCGCGCCGCCAGCCTCGACCAACTCCAGGCTCGCCTCGCCGAACTCCGCGCCGAGCAGGAGTCCCGCCTCGAAACCCTCGCGGGCGACCAGACCCGCACCAACTACGAGGCCCTCGCCAAACTCGAACTCGACCGCGAGGCCGGCGCCCGCGACCTCAAGTCCGAGCGGATCGAACCCTCCCGCCGCAGCGCCCCCGTCCGCCGCGTGATCGAGATCACCCCCGACACCCCCGCGGACCCCGGCGCCCCCGACGAGGCCACCGTCGGCGGCCGCATGGCCGGCCGCTGACCGACGCGCGGCAACCAACCGCCCCGCATCAGCAGCACCTCCCTTCTCTCTCCAGAATCCGCTTCCGCACGGCCGCGGCGACCCCCCGGGTCGCCGCGGCCCATTTTGCCCCCCCGCCAAGCCGGGGATGAGCGTCCTCCCCTCCTCCTCTTTCCTCTCCCCCCTGCCCCCTCCAACCTCTTTCTCCCCAACGACTTCCACCACTACTCAACAAAACCCAATCAACCCCCTTGACACCAACCACCATCCAACCGTACTCTACCCAACCGTGACGCCAAGCGTGGTTCCATCTATCACCACCTTCAACCCCTCCCCCCGGGAGGCCGACCGCCTCCTGGCCCTCTACCACGACCCCTCTGTCTCTCTGGCCGACCTGGCCCG
>Ga0180217_1000309_pt1 | contig 87741 bp, 40 predicted proteins | sample eDN3rd37CBELigOP_FD_128521 | JGI IMG/M metagenome (GOLD analysis project Ga0180217, IMG submission 128521) | Enriched Organic Plus compost microbial communities from Emeryville, California, USA - eDNA 3rd pass 37_C BE-Lig OP (version 2) (version 2) ...
AAAAAAAAAGAGAGAGAGAGAGAGAGAGAGAGAGAGAGAGAGAGAGAGAGAGAGAGAGAGAGAGAGAGAGAGATTTCAATTGATCTGGTACAGTTTCGGCAGACCCTCTGTGAGCATGGCAAGTCGACGCATCTTCGGACACGGTGTTGACATCGCAAACGTCACGCGCTTCGTGCCTCTGATAGAGAAGTACGGCGATCGGTTCCTGCGCAAGGCACTGCATCCGGTGGAAATCAAGCATTTCACGGATCTGAAGGATCTCAAACTCAAGTCGAACTTCTTGGCTTCGAGATGGGCACTGAAAGAAGCTGTGATTAAGGCTTCGGGGAAGAGACTTCTGTTCCCAGAAATGTATCTCCGGCCGGGCAACATGATCGACCCCCGTCCCACGCTCACCGTGGAGGGTGCTGCAAAGGACTACTTCGATTCACTCCAGCTGACGAGTTTTGTGAGCATATCGCACGATGGAGACTACACCATCGCATCAGTAATCTTAGAAAGCACGAAGCCTCAAGAGGACCCACAGACAGACGCGTCACAAACGTGATTCTAGCCACCACCAGAATCTGATGACGTGTTCAACCGCTCATTGCTCTAAACCACCTGAGCCTAGATTGAGATTCGAATTTGCTGTGGATGAGGAAGTAAGTCCGGTCCTCAGAAGTCATCTGTGTAAATGCCTAACTCCCCCGAAGGCATGATTGCAGCTGCGGCCGATGCAGCCGCGGCAGCAGCAGCCGCGACAGACAGAGCCGAACCCTCGTCATTGACCCTCTGGCCACCCTCACTTCGAGTGTTGTTTGAGCGACTTGTCTCTAGGTGGGGACGGGGAGGAGGGGGGTGAGGGGGTCTGGCTAGGAAGTCCGCCACTCCCATGTTAGACACGGACGCTCTCGGCGCATATGTACCACCACTTCTGTCTGCTGACTCCAAGGAGTTGAATTCCTCGGTGGGTCGCAAGAACGATTGACTGGAGTAGTCCCTGACAGGCTGTCGCATGAATTGTTCCGCGCCTGACATCACTGGAATGTTAGCTCCCGCCATGCCGCTCTGCGAGGTATTCATGTAGGGACTATCGTGCACGAGGGCACGGCTGAATTCTCCTTGACTTGGTCGCGCCAAGGAGCCTTCGGACGGTCCACTCACATTTGGAAGGATCGATCGCTGACCCCACGGATTCGGTACTTGCTGAGATGGTTGTGTCTGTTGTGACGGTGAAGATTGGTGCTGCTGTTGTTGTTGCTGTTGTTGTTGCTGTTGCTGTTGCTGTTGCTGTTGCTGTTGCTGTTGCTGATAACCTGGCACCAACTGATGACCTATGGGCTGTTGGACGGAAGGATGAGGGAGCGGCTGGATCTGGGGGGAGGAGAAAGGCTGTTGCGCATGGGGCAAATGCTGTGGAAGGCCTTGCTGCGACCCAGGTCCTTGCTGATGCACGATCCATGACCGTTGGGGGTTTTGTGATTGTGGTGCATACTGATAGTGTGGGTAGTGGCCCTGAGATTGTTGGGACTGCTGCGGAAAGGCACCAGGCGGAAGTGCCAGCCCGTTTGGAGATCCTGCTCGAGGATTCGAACTACTCATGTCACCACCCCCTTGACGGTTGCCCACGCTGCTCCGCATCGGAACTGAGGTTTGACCAAACCCACTCGAGAAATTTCCCATGGTGGCTTGTTGGTGGTTGTGTGGAGATGCGAACGTCGTGTGATGCTGAGAAGTCTGTTGTGCCTGAGGCATCGATTGGCAATCACCAGGATATGCGGGAACAGCGGACGTTTGATTTGGATGGTTCTCAGTTGGCCGAATGGGGAGTAACATTTGCATCTGATTCCGGAGTTGATGGCTCTGACTTACTGCGAACCCACCTACAACCCCACTTGAAGGGTACGCTGGTGATTCATTCGAATTCTGTTGAGAACCATTCGATGCATAACGATACGAAACGCTGGTAGAGTATGATTGCGGTTGAGAGCTACCTTGATTCGAGGAACTTCCCGTCCCCATGGTTTGCTGCCGTGATTGGTGCATTTGCGTACTTAACTCGAGCAGCTGGCCTTGCGTCAGACCGCGCAATGCAGCCGCAAAGACTTCAGCTCCACTCACTCCTAACTGAGTGGTCATCCCGAGTGAGTCGTACTGAATCTGCGTCATCTCAGCTTGATACCGTTCCCTGTCCTTTCGAGCCATTTCCTCGTACGGCCGTCGCTCTTCGTCCGTGAGACTATGCCATAGCAGCCCAAGCTGAGTTCCAACCTGAGGGAAAGGCAAGCCTGGATTCTGCTCCTTGATTTTATCGCGGTTAGCTCGGCAGAAGAACATATACGCATTAGATGGTCGCTTTGGTCCTGGGGGCGGCCCCTGTGCTGTGCCGTGCCCTGTCTCATTTCCCGAACGATAGAGTCCATTACTATCATTGTTAGATTTCAGGCCAGCGTCATTCCCTCGGTTCCGGTCCCCTTGCATCTGGAGTTGGTGTGTATAGGGCATGATGGTGTACTTTTGATTCTGATTCTTGAGTAAAGACTCAACGATTTGCGTAACCATAATGCTCGAGCTGTCAAGATGATTCACTGGCGCGATGGCTTGCTGGCGCTTCTCCATGTCGTTGGAAGTCTGCCCACCAGATCCGTGCACTTCCCTTGCCAAGCTTTGTGTCCTATTGCCAGTCTTCGACTCGTGGCTAGGCTCGCTGGTAACAAATTTGGGTTGTTGGGCGTGCACTATATCGCGGGTTGTAGCGCACATGTCATCAAAAGTGCGCTTCTGAGGCAGACCAGAATTCGCATAACCTGGATCTTGTATCTCCATTGCTAGGCTCTCTCTCGATTTGACTGCTCCGAGGGACTGCAACTCACTAGATCCCTGCTGGCTCTGGGTTCCTCCATCCATTCCAGGCAAGGCTGCAATCAAAGCCGCAGCTAAGGCCAATACCATCTTATGTGGTGTGTCCTTCCTTGATAGGGATGCGACCACATGGCTTGGGAGCCCTAAAGAGTTTGCAAGCAAGGCCAAGCTTCCTCGAACTTGTGCAGGTAATGTTCCTCCGTCTGAGGCTCCGGATGCGGCTGTAGTTGCAGATGTCAGCGTGGAGATTAGCTCGGAAATAGAAGTTCCATGCTTGTCCGAAGTGCTGCGAGGCTTTACTCCCGACCCGATTCCTCTACTAGGATCTGAAGACACCGATCTCTGTGTAGAGTCAAGAGTCAGTTGGTCTGCCAGGGACGGTGTTGCGTCCTGATGTTGGGAGCTCTGGCTCCCATAGTAATGTGAAGCCTGATGCGTGAGAGTTGGTGGCTGGAGTGATACAGATTTCTGAGAGGGAGTCTGTTGCAGTTGCGGTGGTGATTTTAGAAGTGGCTGTGATTGGACGAGGAGGAGTTGCTGCTGGTGTGGTTGTTGCCCCTGATGATGCTGATGCAGTTGTTGCTGTTGTTGCTGGTGCTGTTGATGTTGATGTGCCTGCTGGGGTTGGGGAACCGGGGACTGACGTGGTTGCTGCTGCTGCTGTTTCTCCTGCACTGATGATTGCTGTAGAACGCTAGGCTGGTTCCCTGGCGGGGATGAAAGGCTCATAGAAGGTTCCAGTCCCATGGGCTTGCTTGGTGGTAAGGTCTCTTTCTCGAGAATTGTTTCAAGTGCAGGAGTCATCCTTTCAGCTCGGGTTGAAGGAGCGGCAGCTCCTGCAGTGAGAGTTCTAGGTGTTATCCCTGTGCCTTGATTGACGGTGCTGTGACTTGGCGTAGTTAAGAGGGAAACTGGTGAATGCCAAACCGCTCGACTCCACACTCCCTGATGAGCTTGCGACTTCGTTTCTTGTCCATGATTTCCTTGATTCTCTGAATTTGGGTTGTGCATCTCATTAGGAGCTTCACATGTAGAAGAGCCTGATGCTGCTTTGGCCGTAAGAGCCTCGATTTCTTCCCCAAAGCGTGCCAGATCACGCGAGTCCACCTGATATTGAGCCTGTGTATCGATCCTCGGGAAGGTTGTAAGAACGTCGACCCGAGTCTGTGACATCGGCAAGTGCACAGAGATTGGTGACGCAAATAAGGACTGGACCCCATTATCGTTCACCGTTGAGGAGTTTGACGGTGTTGCACTTGTGGCTGAAGGCGCATAGGAATCAACCCGGGTGATGGTTGCATTCGAATGGTCCCCGCTTGCGGGTGAGAAGTTGCTACAGTCAGCGTTTTGCGTAGATCCATCGCCCGCTTTGTTCTCAGTAGCTGTCATGCATGGAGCGACATTGGGATTCACGGATGGAGACACCATGGCGTGCGGTGATTTAGATAGCATATGCGCTGGTGGAGGTGTACAAGCGAGCATCGAAGGCGAATAGTCCATGGCGTTGGGGTCTTCGGATGGCGCCGTCACGACGGTCAGCCTTGCATTCTCACGGGAATCGTGAGTTTGGCGTTCACTCAAGTGTTCATCAGCTAATGCACCGCCTGTTGCTGTGTTCTTTAAGTTCAATGGTGAGCGCTGGTCTTCCTGCTCGCTCTCCTGCGCCGAGTCTATTCGAAACTGAGTTGAAAGCGGCGGGGGTCGAATAGACTGCTGATGCTGTTCCTCCTGGGGTGACTGGAGTCGCGTCTGAGAATGTGCAAATGCATGCCCGTGTGGCTGCTTTGGAGGCTGCGGCTGACTTGGGTGTTGCTCCGATGACTCAAACTTGCAGGCACTCGTCTTGTCGGTGATATCGGATTGGCATGGAGTCGATGGACAATTCACAGAACCAGCATTGCTAGTCGAGCGAAGCCACCCGCCGCCATCCACCCGCTCCTGTTTCTCAAATAACTCATTTGCTATCTCCTTCGACTCGATCGAATATGCTTGCGACGGCTGGTGTGTCGGATTAAAGAGAAACCCATGCCCATCAATGAGTCTTAGCGAATCTTCGCTGAGGGCTTCCGAGGTTGAGGCAGTGCCAAACTGGGTTGCGTCGGACATTCATGCGTGCCGACCTGAATCCGACGATAGGGGTTGGATCTCGCGTCTGTGCACCTTAGATCATGCGAGATAGTGCGATTCTCCTCTCAAGGGGCGATTTATAAAGGGGGGGCTCAGCAGCCGGAATTGTCTCCAACTCCACCTATACACCGGTGTGCGAAGAGATATTACAAATAGAGAGGCTGTATCAGTAGGATCTTGCGCGCTTCAAGTTGCCTGCGTATGATCCACACGTATTTTCCAGTAAGAGCGAGATTGATGGCAGACGGAAGAAAAAATATGACATCATTACTTGCGTGCTAACGGTTCGGAGAAATATTAAGAAGGTTATACTTAAATATATCTACTGGACCTTACTGATTCTACCCTGATCTTGCACATGCACACGTGTTTGAGCCCCGATCACTCACTGAAAAGCCCAGCTCCACCCAGTCCGAATTCAGCAACAAATTTTCGAAAATCTCCATGGAGGACCATTTCGTCCAGCTTGTCCTGACTGAGTGCGGAGGCCTTTCTTCCGCGGCGGTAGTATGGGCCAAAAACACGATGTAAATGGGGACATACGGTGAATGCAATCACCGAGACGTTAACTATATTCGAGGTCATTTAGATCGTTATTGAATCCGCTGGTTGGGATAATGCATATCACCCAAACCAACGTTGTGTAAAACGATGAGGTCATAGCCGAATCCTAGCTGGTTGATGTAGTAGTAGTTATAGTAGTAATTGAAGTAGTAGTAGTTGAAGTGGTTGTAGTTGTAGTTGTAGTACTAGTAGTAGTACTACTAGTAGTACTACTACCAGTACTAACCTGTCTTTACACGAATAAAAGCTGAACGCATGGGTCGGCTGTTCGATCGTTAGTGGAGCTGCATGTAGCCAAAGTGGAGTCATAGCGAAGTACTGTGGACTATAGTAAAGCTAAAGCAGCACACTCACAATTGATTCTTGAAGTCTCGTTAAGTCGAAGTGAAGAGAGCGCGGAACACAAGTTGATGATCAGCAACAGAGTGAGAACCAGCATGCAGATGCTCGAGCCGTACTATCCACGCGGCCGAAGATGGGAAAAAGCATGCAGAAGCACCCGCTCACTGACGTGCGGGCGTTTGTGGTGTGGGGGGAATGTCCCAATTACGTGTTTGTCGGAACAACTCCGCTACAGCGGTACCAGCCCCTGCACCACCTCGGCTTAGCGCCTCCTCCAGCTCTGCTCGCTGCTTGGCAGCAAGCAGTTCATCTTCATGATCGACGTCGAGGTCATCAAGATCCTCGATTGGTTCCGCATACAACACTTCCTCTTCGACGAGTCCAGCTCCAATCACATCGTTAATGCTTGCGGTGTGAGTCAACCCCAAAGGTAAGGGTGACTCAGCGGATGGGCTTGGACTTTCCGGTGAAATGGCACCTGCACGGCTGCTGACACCAATTTGAAGGAAGGGTGTCGTGTCTGGTAGACTTGGAGTTGCGACAACCACCGGAGTCGCAACCTTGGGTGGGGGTGAAGGAGGATACCCTGTCTCTGTTTCGGAACCAGGATTCTCCGGATACACTGTTCCTGAAACATGGCTGCGCCCGGCACAACACGCTGCTGGTTGTGTGTGATCACCCTCACCACTTGCTGCCAGTGTGGTTCTCGAACTATTCAAATTGCGAGGACTGGCACTGGTGTTGGAGAACGACACTGTGACACCCAGTGAGAGCTCTGTGACCTGAGGTGGATGACCTGCGTGGGACGGCTGAGGTGTGAGCGTCGGAGTGAACTGTCCAGAAGGTCCAACCATCAATCGGACCGCATTCTCCAGTGCGTGCGCATTCAGATGGTCCTTCAGTGCCTCCAACGACTTGAGCAGGTTCTGAGAACTATTTGTGAATACTCCCTCTGCGTAAGACGTCTCTTGTTTAACAGCCGGATCGAATGCCATAGGGGATGACGGAGGGGGAGGCGTCAGTGGTGAAGGGGACTTCTGAGGTGACGAAAGCGGGTGCGAAACCCCCTCCTTCGGTCCCGGTGAGGGTACAGGTACACTATTTGGAGAAAGGAAATTTCTACCATCTGCCTGAGCCGCAGCGATCGCGCCAGGGAGCTGATTTGGGACGTTGCGCATCATCTTCTTCTCTCTGAACTGCATTTGTCTTTGCTCTACCAACTTGGATGACATTACATGCAACGGACGGTCAATCGTCCCGCGGTGCTCCTTTCCTTCACCTTCGCTGCCTGCGGATACGCTTGATCTGCCCGAGATCGTGCGTCGAGTGATGGTCTGGCACAGCTTCTCAACATCGATAGAAAAGGCCTCAAGGAAGCCTTGTGAGCTCTTACACAGCGCAGTGTACTCTTCCAAGTCCACAGTTCCATTGCCATCTTTGTCAGCGTCCTTGAGAGTTCTTTCGCAAATCTCACGAACTTCCTCCGGACTCAGCTCCGTCATCGTATCGGCCAGTACCTCTTGCAGCAATCCTGAGAGTTCCTGCAAATCGATCTTGCCGTCACCATTCAAATCATACAAACCGAAAGAGAACCGAATCTTCTCATCAAGTGTAGCCTTGGTGCTCAGCGCAGAAAGTGTCAGAACCCAGGTGCGGAAGTTCAATGAGTTGGACTGAGTGATGTCGAACAGGCGGAAGAGCGTGTGGGCAAGGAGCGAATTGGGTCGCAGCCCCATAGATTCTGCCAGCTCGTGCAAATCGATCAGGAGGTCATCTGTTTGTGAAGCGGAAATCCTATTGAATAGCTCCTCCAGCTGTCGTAAAACCTGGAGTGAGAAATGGGTGGTACGCGCAAGGAAATTAAGAGGCGCTTCCTCTCGCTTAATGAGTGTCACATCGCGGGTAAACTCGCATGCCTGTGCTAGTTTGCCCTCTTGCTTCGACTGCTCACGCATGAGGGCCTCATGCTGTTTCATCAGGATGGCCTGGCGTTGCTTTTCAAGGCGTCGCTGGTGCTTCGTGCCAGCGGATTGTCGGTTGCCCATCTTGCTATTGTATCTTGAGCTCCTGTGTGAGGGAATTATAGTCGTTGCTAGATGTGAGGCAAGGCTACACAAGTGTGGTTCTCTTGTAGACTGTGAGTAGAGCGTTATGCGGCTGTTTTGTTTGGTGCCGAATGGGTGCGGGGCTCAACGTCCGGTTGTCTGAATGCTGCTTCGTCTGCTAAGATATTCTGCTCAAGGATCTATACAGAAATGCTATCCATACGTGGTGGGAGTAGCTAACCAAGGACTCCGTCGTGAAATACCGGAAGGAGTTCAAAGGAATGTAGCTACCCCATATACGTCACAGTGCAGCGCGGCACAAGAGTTGACGATCGAACAAACTAGATGCATCGGAAAGAAGGTTGGGGGGATGACGCTTGCGAATAAGTACAAGGTCGGGGCACTGATTACTCACTGGCTTTTGGAGAATTTCATAGATCACAGTAGGGACAGTCACGTGTCGGACTAAGATAGGTGTTCCTCTTCGTATATCACTCGAACATATGGCAAATAGTTCGGGAGCCGGTGAGGTTCCACCTGGAGGGCATAAAAGGCCTTCTTTTCCACATGACTTCTGGATAGGAAACGACTTTCACCCGGCGCATTCAGTGTGAATCCAAGTCTTACACACAAACCACGGCCATAACCTGCGACTTTCAGATCCACACCCACAGAACTGAAGTCTCTCAAAGGTAAGTGAATCACAGTTTCCAATCCGGAGCAGGAAAAGGGGTAAATTTGGGCAAGCGCGATGTCCTTCCGGTGGAACATGTGGTGAGATCCATGTATCACACGCCGACCTACCTACATCACGAATCCATCCTACTACCCATACCCACGATCGCGACAAAAGCGCCCCCAACCGCGCCCCAAATCGAGCCAAATTCCAGCCACTTGTTGGGTGGTCGGTTAAACCGTCTGGCCAGAGGGGGGTGGATGATATTGTCGGATGGTGTTGATGGTGGATGGAGGATGCTACTGGATGATATTCTGCGTCTGGTCAGGGACTCTGGATTGAGAGGGGAAAATAAAGATTTTTAGATATTCATGAACAACGCCTTGAGATCCGCCCTGATGTACCCACTCAAGACCCATATCACCACCTCGCGTGACATATACTGTTTTTGAGCAATCAACGCGCAACGGTTAAACTCTGAGCGATTCTGTCGGTTACTGTTACAAGGAATTCTCGACGTTTTGTAGGGTGCAAGGTGAGTGCTTGTTACTATCATCTTGACATTCACTTACCCTTCGTGTGTGTTACCGCTTGCCGGTACCAAAGTCCCCCTGAACCCAGGGTGCACACGACTTTGACACACCCAAGCAAGCTCGCAGCAAGTTCGAGGCACTAGGCCCTGGCGTATACGCGGCATACGCAAAAGTAACACCCCAAACGCACCCGTTGGTCAATTGCAGACCTCGAGCCAAGCCACTCTGCGCGTTCATTTCGCGCTAGTCAAACAACCATGAGCAGCCCCACGGGCGCAAAATCCCCAGGCCCGAAGCAGAACGTCGGAAGCAGTCGGACCGACGCTGCGCAGCCTACCTCGGCTGCGGGTTTCTTGGTGGGGTCAGGGGCAGTCGGCAGCACTCCCAAAGAACGGACTTCCACGGTCACGGCTGGATCGTCAAGTTCTACATCGAAAACAGGACCGGGCTCCAGCTCTATGTCCCAAGTCCAGTCAGGATCGTTGTCGCCAACGCCTTCACAACAGCAACAACCACCGATCGTCATCCGAGGCGCAGAGACGCACAGAACTTGGACTCGCGACGATGGCAAGAAAAAGGTTGCTCAAATCCAACTCGAAGAGTCGGACGAAGACCGACTCTGGGGACACCACCTCGTTCCACCCTTCCCTCAAGAGCGCTTGATCTACGCCCTCACCGCGGATGACTTGAAGAAGAACCTCGGCTTGGCGCAGCTGACGCGGTTGGAGAAGCTCTTCCAGGTATCCCGCGACTCGAATGAATCCAAGGCTCTCACGTGTGACGAGTTCGTAGAGGCATTCGGGCAGACCTTCTTCGAAACAGGCATACTCACCACCATCAAGTGTTTGAAGATGATCTTTATGCAGATTGACGCAGATGCCAATGGCTCGGTTGACTGGAGTGAGCTGACGGGCTACATGATGATGGGTGATCGAAACCTGTCACTGGAACAGACTGTGCAGCTACGACGCAACATTGCCAAGACCGATGTACTCGGAGGAGACTCTGAAGAGAGTCGTACCGCGATCCGCCTTAGTAGCAAGAGATTCCAGCCGACCTCTCAATCAAGTGGCGCCGCCCTGCCGCCACCACCTCAGACGAGGAATATGCTGGACACTGCAAAAGATATGGGGCTCTTGAAATCCCGGGTACGAGCTAAAGATCGACTAACGCTGGGCCAGAGTGGCGCTAAAGTGGATACTAAGGGAGCAGGTCAAAAACTAGTCGCCCCTGCAGGAGCCCCGACAACGACTTCGAGTGCATCGGATGGCACCCAGCCTGCCGGTGCGGCCGATCTCTCCGCCTCACTAGATGGATCAAGCGCCCTGGACCCAACCTCGAGCGCAACCCAGAGTGGCCCTCAGCAGCCTACAAGATCACCGACTCTGCTCAGGCTACGGCAGCTACGTAATCGGCATGCCCGTGGAGATAGTAGAATGAATGATGGTATTAATCCAGCGTTGCTCAAGCACCACCATATCATCGACTGTGTCCTCTTGATTCACCCGACATCGACTTCATTACCCTTGCCATCGAATTCAGCCACGGATAATCTATCATCCACGCCTGATGAGAGTATTTTGGGCGCATCGGCCCGCTTCGGGGCCGCTGGACACACTGCATTGCCCCCTCCGAACCATTTCTTCAGTAATGCTATGGGACACGACGTAAGACTCGATGGTTCCAGCAAGCCTAATAACGTGCAAATAACGCAAGTTACGCAGAAAGTGCCCTCGACAAACAGCCCTAGGGCGTCGTTTGTTCGCCGCTACGTAACTGGTGGACGGGATGGAACCATACGCATTTGGAACGCAGATACAGGTGCCCACATCTTTACTGTATTTGTAACCTACCTTGCGGGTACAATCAGATACGCTACCGATGCTGCCGCTTACGTCAATGGATGCACACGTAGGGATTTGATTCGGCCTGATTCTGCCCGCAGGCGGTTGCAGCGTCAAGCTGCTGCACGGGCTAAGCTAGCACTTGCCAATCCTCTCAAGAAGTCTGCACGCAGAGGTATGAAGAACACTCCCACTGCACCACAGGGTGTCAGTGTCGCCTTCGGGTATGGACTTCCAAGAGAGCGGAACCGTGATATTCAGCAGATTGGTGAGGACCAGGAAGAGGAAGAGGAAGAGGAAGAAGCTGCTGCACTGGCAGTGGGAGTTGGTGACGACGGTGACGACTTGGCAGGCACTCGAGTCTCCTCTGCTGATGCGAACCAGAGTCTGTCGAACTCAGGACCAGCACCAGGACTGGCCCCTGACCTCGACGGACGTTTCGGACCTCACTATGGTGGAACAGGTTTGGTCCCCGGTCGGGCCAAAGACTCTGGCCGAAACGGAACGGAAGGCGGAGGTAGCACGACTGGGCTGATTCCAGAAGGGAGCTCTCTACATCGACAAGGTGGGTTAGAGTACTCCACAGCCGTTGCGGTCAACTCGGGACTCGCCTCTTCACCGCAATTCCGCGGTATGAGTGCGTCAGCGATTACAGATTTCCATAGGCAGCGTGAAAACCCAGACGTTTGGGTGACGGCATTGGCCTACCTCCCACTTAGCGATAAGATCGTTGTATGCACAAGTGATCGAATCATCACCTTCGTCGACGGCACAACTTACGCGATCACTTCGCGTATCCGCGATACAGGCAATTGTCATCCAATCCTCCACACTCCGACAGCGGCCTGCGCTGCGGTCATTGGGGAAGAGGAACATCTCGTGATCGGTGATGAGGGTGGTGTGCTCTATGTGTTTAAATTCGCTCCCAATGGTCGCTGGGCGATTCTTGACCCAGTGCTCGCTCCTGACCCAGGTTTATTCCTCGATCCGATCACACAGGCTGCCGCCACGGCTGCAGCTCGCAATCCCTTCTTAACGGGTCGCGCGACGGATCAGCGCGCCAATAATGCCAGTGGCTCTACAGATGTGTCTGGGACTTTGGGGGACTCCCTCAAAGACTCCAAAGACGGCGGGCGTATATCTAGCAAACCGCAAGGCGGATCCGAACATGACGGCGGAAGCATGTTGGCAAGCTGGTTCGGAGAAGAAAACAAAGAGCCACCGCCCATTGCGTCCCTAAGATGGATTGGAGTGAAGCGATATCAACAGCGGATTCATTTCCCACGCTTGTTTGACTTGGACGAGAACGATAGGCGACAGAGGATCATGGCGAACCCTATTGCCGCCGAACGTGCATACCGTCGGCAGCGTTTGAGTATGAAGAATTCAAGCTGGCGCAATGGAAAGCAGCAGGTAAACGAGGATGACGACGACTATGTGATGGCCATGGATTCCGAAGATGAGCTAATGAGAACTCCAGGCGGAATCGACTATGGTCTAGATAACTCCGCCAGTGAAGACGAGGATAATGAGAATGATAGCTATCTCTATGGCATTAACGGATTCAACTCGCGGCGTCGCCTCAAAGGGGTCTCTGGACGAAGACTGGAGGATGAAGACGCTTACGCAGGTCTTAGTGATGATGAGGATGACACAATCGAGGCTGAACGTGCCGCCTTGGAAAAGGAAGCGGCGAAGCGGGAGATCTTGGATGCACTCGTTGCTCAAAAGAAGATCCAGAACCGTAACAAATATGAACGACTGTCTAAGGCCCTCACATCTGGCTTAGTTTTGACTCAGGCTGCAAAGAGAGAGCTCATGCAAGCCATGGCAGAGGATGCTGCCAACGCTGCACGAAATGCAAACAGGTTGAACAATAGCACGACGATGTCGCTGCCATTCCTCTCCGGACAGCGCAGTAAGAAGCAATTCAGGTTCTGGCCCTTCTTATCCCGAGAAGAGCAAGAGGAGTTCCGTACTGTGAAAAATCAGGTCTCTCCCGCGGTGCGACACTTGTGCTTCGAACCCGCATTGGACTTGCTGGTCTCGGCATCGATGGACGGAACTGTAAAGCAAATCGATTTGTCACGCATTCCAGAGTGGAAGCCTTCTGCGAATAATAATCCCAATTTCATCTCGTTGACTTCAAATGCACAGGTTAAGGGAGGTCGTGGAGACGATCCTAACTCAAATGCGCTCAATGGAAACTATATCCCAGACCTATGGATCGATCCTGAAGTCGCACGTCGAGTTCTAGGAGTAACTCACCCTGAGCTACTTCGCCTCATTCTGTGCAATCCACTCCATGACGATGGCCAGGATCAATCTAAGCCTGTATTTGCTGAACCGGCAGCAGTTCGACGAGTGTTCTGCGGTCACAGCAGAGGTGTCCTGTCAGTGGCGTACTCATCTCATTTCAAGTTGATTGCAAGTGGTGGTATGGACCGCCAAGTTCAAATCTGGGATCCATTCAATAAGTTCATCGTTCACACGCTATCCGAACACCATGCACCAGTCTGCCATGTTGCATTCGACGATTATTTGCGGGTGTTGATTACAGTCACCACGGATAAAGCCATCAAAGTGTGGGATGGAAGCGCATCATTCGCGCCTGTCCATAACTTAACCATTCGGACAAGGTTCAAACCTGTTGACTCGGTCTCAGCTTCTCTGTATGATCACACGACAGGTCAACTTATTGTCACATCCTCCCGGCTGCACACGTTTACGCTGACATCGCTTGGTGATGGAGCAATCAGCTCTCACTCTGCCCCGATTACATGTGCTGTTTACAATGACCAGTTTGGTCAGGTTATCGCTGGAGATGACCAGGGTGTGATCGTGGTTTGGGATGTTGACACCGGACGCTCAGTGTTTAGATACCGCGTGCCTCGGCCGGTAACTGCTCTCGCACTGGACAGCAACAAGCGTAGACTTCTAGTAGGCTGTGATGATGGTAGCATTGGCATGTATAACTTCTCCAATGGCCAGAAATTGAGTGAATTCGTCATGGCTGAAACGAACTCCCGCTCCTCAATGACTGCATTGCTTGATCGCTCTACATACGATCTCAGGAATCTCCTCCGTTCCCGTCGCTCAAAAGGCCGATCGGAAAAGATTACGCCTGTGACAACGCTTATTTACTGTGTCAGCCAGAAGGCTCAGAGCAAGTCCAAGTTCGTCATGGCAGCTGGATGGGATCGACTTATTAAAGTGTGGGAAGAACGTGCGGACACGGTTGTTCATATCAGACCACGCACGTCTTCTCTGGCGCTTCCCAGCCCACAAGCCGCAGACCCATCATCTGCGAACGACGCTGCATCATCCTCGCTTGTTGAGCGTGCAAATCAGCGCATGACGGAATTGAGCTATGCCTCGGCTTGTGGTGACCTGAGTTACACTCTTGGGCTTGCTTCGACTTCATCTCAGCTTCTTCGCCACCAGGATGATATTTTGGCCATGGTCATGTGCGAGCAACGGATTGCCACTGCTGGCTACGATGGAGTGATCCTAGTTTGGGGATCCGACACTCTGCAACCCCAAGTATGCCTTGACCCGTATCTTGGGCACTCACACATGCTTCCTGAGACACTGAGACCTGTGACCTGCCTGCAATGGATCCCATCTTTAGGTATCCTGGCATCGGCAGGCAATGATGGGTTCTTGCGTTTCTGGGAGATTGGTGTCCATCAGAGACCGTCGTCACCTAATGGCATCGCGATTGCACCTGGTCTGCTGCTGGAGCGACACGTGAACGGTATGGGCGAGTCGATTGACGGCTCTCCAGGCCCTGACCAAGGCCACGACTCGGGCTCTGACGACGATGATGACTTCGATGTTGATGATGATGAAACCACAAGGGATCGTGGATCACCCTCCCCAGGTCCATCGAGCCCTGGTAAGGCATTGAGCTCGAAGCGAGGCAGTACAGTTTGCACCAAAGATGCACAGAAGCGTGCTGCTGAACGCAAGTTAGCCGCTTTGTTTGCGGCTCGCAGCTTCCCTATCTCAGAAGCTGTGACAGCCCTTCGAGTGATCGACAGTGCTGGTGCTCCTCGATTCTCAGATGACATTGAGCATTTATACGAAGATCTTCAGCCTCTGTCTACTAGTCATCGCAGTCGCCATCCAGGAGGTAGCTCTACGAGTCCAACTACTAATCCTGCGACTCAGGCAAGTGCTCCCGCTGACAACACGAAGTTCCCACACCCAATGAATCGTGCGCAGCAGCTGGGATTCAGTGACGCAACTGCAACGTCGCATATCACTGCTTCGGAGTCCTTGCGTGAGGGGCCGGCGCCTCTATTCGCGAAACAAGCGCCAACGCTTGAACTGACCGATGTTTCATCGGGACTTTCAGCCCAGCCGACTTCACAAGCGAACTCTGTGTCCCCGAACCCCCTCAATCCGAGCATTCTTCATGAAATTCCAATGCTTGCACGAGAGCCATTTCCGCTTCCCCCAACATTCCCAGGGGTCATCAAGCGTGACTCGGCCGAAAAACGTTTGCCCCTTCACCCAAGAGACGCTCTTGTATCGCTCCACGAGACTCAGGTCAAATTGAGAAACAGCGGAAAGCTTGCATCTACTCCAACCGGAGCCGGAAAGGCAGCTAACTCCCCGACCTCACAAAGCCAGTCAACCCGACGGCCCAGTCAGACGACTCAGACGAGTTCAACTCCAGAAGTAACCCCGCAAATCACGCCAGGAAGTCCCATGTCTCCATTTGCTTCAGCAGCTGCGGCTATTGCTGCCCTCCCAGATCTGCGGAGCTACTTTTTCACATGCTCTCCTGATTCCAGCTTAGCTACTTGGGGTAGTCGTCTACCCAGAGCCGAGACGCTTGAGGACCCGGCGATTTTCGATGTGACAACACGCCGCTACATTGTGACAGGTGACTCAGCAGGCTATATCAAGGTATGGGATATCACGGATCTGGATCCATACTTCTGTGCGAAGTATCGAACTTGGCATACTGCTAGATACGAGGACCCTCAGAGCTTATTGCCGTCTGCGCTCCGTTACACTCATCCTCAAGACCGCCCGTTTGCAAAGCCGAAGGAGTTCATCGAATCGATTGCAAACCAACGAGCGATTCTTGACACACACCTTAGCGACCTAGCTGCCATCGCCAGCGCATCAACCTCCAATGATGGTGCTTCTCACGCTTATGTAAATGACCCTTCTGGCAGCCCTAGCGAAACCCAGTGCCCCGCGTTTATGCTCGACGGGGCTGTCGGCCGTGCGGCTCTTGCGACTGCGCTCCTGACTAGGGCCCATCATATACGACCCTCCACCAGCGCTAATTCGATAGGCGGCTCAACATCGCCTGCTCCCGCGCCTTCCATGACTGCAACGACCTCACAATCTACCATGAGCTTGCCTAGTTCCGGACCTGCTCAGGCCGGTTCATTTAGCGGAAGCACGGCTCTCTCCGAATCACAGTCACGGTTATATGACTCGGTAGCCTGTCTTGCCAGAACTGCATTTCCACCCCATCGTCAGCTCTGTCGCCAAGTTACGCATTGGAGAGCGCACAAAGGTCGAATCACGTCTATCGATTACGTTGCGGCAATCCCGGCTATTCTTACGACCAGTGCTGACCTGAATATGAAGCTGTGGACGCTTCGTGGCGAACTGATTGGTACATTCAATGATGGAAATGCAAGTAATAATCCAACGTCATCTGCAGCAGTTGCTGCAGCTTCCGCGCAGATGAACGGGAATTATGACACCCATCTTGGCACTACGGGATTCCCCGTTGCCTCGCCTCTCTCCCCCGGACTACGTGATGCATCGCCGCTCTCCGCTCGTCAGGTGCGAAGTCGTGATAAGGATCTGCGTAATTGGAGAATCGACTTACCTCAGACATGGCTGGAGTACCGGACTTCACCTGACCTGCTCCAGCGCCTGGCATCGATGAACATCCAGGCGCAAGTTGAGGCTCGTCGTGCATCCCTGGCAGAGGACAAGCCCAAAACCTTCTATCCGGATCTGGTTATTCCGGACATTGAGGCGATCATCTCGGGCAATGTACGCACCATTCAGCCCGTGATGGGAACCGGTAAGCCTGCCCTGCAGTTATCGATCGTACCTCCAAGTCCGCACCTGTCTGAAGGAACGAAAGCGGAAGGTCCAGAGGCATCTACGTTTGGTCCCCCAGTACTACCTCCTGCTGCCACATCCGTGCTGCCAAGGCGTATCTGCCCAGAGGCCACTGTTCCTTTGCGAAGAGACCTGGAGCGTTTGCAAGAGCGCGCCGAAGCACTCACCCAGAGCTACTTGGTATCTACTGCACACTTATTTGGTGCGTATATTAAGAGACCGAGTGAGGATAACCCGGAAGATATCGGATATATGGTTATCAATGGCATTGAGGTGCGACCAGAGGTGCTCCCAGCTCAAGTGAAACCGAAGGCTCCGCTTTCTTCATTGAGCGACGTTGCCAAGGCTGCGATATCCGTGAACAGGCTTATTCAAGGTCGAGGAAGTATCGCTCTAGCAATGAAGCAGGCTCAGGAGCGTAGTTCCCAACTGACCGCAGCGACAACGACTGCACCTGTCACCAACACAATTACAAGTCGTCTCGTCACGAAGCCGATCCCACTGCCAGCCTTCAGCGACCCAACGAGCGAAACCGACAGTAACAAGACTGGTAACTCGCTCGTGGCTGCGGGCAGTAGTGTCATTGGCTCGCACCCTCGTACAAATGTGCTTTCGATGATGACGTCGCACGCCAAGAAGGAGGCACGGCCGAAGCCAGGCAGTCTAAGGCTCTTCGAACTGGAGGATGTTCCAGTTGATCCCAACTCGAGCCTTACAATGAACCGTTTCGAATTACGCCGTTGATCTCAGGACTATGACACATCTGGCTCCAAAGTGAGGGTATGCACCGTTTGATCATACAGTAGGTTATACGTTTATGCTCACATAGAATTAATGAACTGATGAATTAATGAAGCTGATACCTCTACAAAGTAGCTGCATTCTTACGGCTTACGTCCGGCAGGTCGCTGATGCTGAGGTTTCTGTTGCATAGCAGCCTCAACCTTTTGTATCATAGCTCGGACCTCTTGATCCCTTGGCGCAATCTGAAGGGCATTTTTGAGGAACATCAGACTTTGGTCGTATTGCTTCAGAGCAAAGGTTACGATCGCCAGGTTCTTATGGTGACTCAGAGTGTAGGGAGATTTCTTGGCTGCTTCAAGAAGTGCCTCGTAAGCTTCCTGGTGTCTGCCGGCCTTATGGAGCATCGCTCCCAGGTTACCCAAGGCATTCGTGTCATCTGGTTCGATTCGCACTGCTTCTTGTAGAACGCGAATTGCTTCCGACAACTGGTTCAACTCAGCGAGCACGATTGCCAAATTTACCATAGGGAACGTAGGGTTGGGTGGATTGAGGCTAAGAGCCTTACGGAGGATCTTTTCAGCTTCTCGGTACTCCCGTCGATCCAGCAGGATTCGGCCCAGGTTTTCGTAACCAATGTAATATTCAGGAGCAAGCCGAACGGCCTCTCGGCAGTGGAACTCCGCTGCCGGGTCCTGGGTTTTCCATAAAGCATTGCACCTGTTGGCATGCAATCTCGCGGAAAAAGGATTAGTAACTACATCTGATGCCCACAAGGAAGGTTCGTCCTTCCAGTCCGCACTTCGCATAACACAGCGAACGCTCCCGAATAGAACGGCGAAAACAATGAAGAAAATTACCCACATCGGAGACAAATACGATCGTGGTCGCGCTGAAGCATCCATGTGCATCTGGACTTGGATCGTGGCTCGCCCCTTTGTGGTGTTGATTCCCTCAGCCCTAGTCAGGGGACGTATCTGAACTTGGGATCCCGTCTGGAGGATCCCTGATCCGCTCAGAACCACAGGCGTTTCGGTGCTGCGAGCTGTTGCTTGCGGACGACTAAGATATGCAATTTGAGCGGAGTTCGTACCGTCGGACTGATCACCAGAGACAAGGAACTCAAAAGGTGGTGTAAAGACTAGGTAGCGGATCCAAGCACACAAAAGAAATACAAAGCCAATGGAAGGTATATAGAGAACTCTCTCCGCAACAAGAAAACCAACCCAAAAGAAGATCTGTGAAGACGGAATAAATGGTGCGATAAGAAGAACAAGTGAGATAAAGCTGAGGATGATCAAGGAGGCATATTCTGAGGGATAGTTACGAGTAACGATATAAGTGGAGATGCGCGTTGAGTCGCTCGCTTTACGGGATACCCACCGCATGAGAGTGTAGCAAATATAGAACAGTGTGGAGAATAGGGATGTATAGAACATGAGGGCGTTCAAGAGCCTAGGGTCGGTCACCGAGGTAATATGAGGCAGACCGGTATAATCACAGGTGAGATGAACAGGATAGACGAGAATCTGGAAGTGTCTCCAAGGAAGATAAAGCAAGGTGTAAACTCTGGTCATGAAGTTCTTCTCGAAAATCAGAGAGTTATCTGTCGCGGAAAATAGGGTTGGAGGTCCGTGCATAATAGCCAGGCGTCCTAACATAAATACGGCTAATGAAGAGATCACTGCTGCGATTCTGAACGCTCGCCCATTGCGCGAACTCAGTGCAAGTAAGTGGAGGTAAGCCGATGGCGATGCCGAGGCGATTCCATCTGCGTATGATTCAGTACCTTCAGTTACGTCCCGTGCTGAGTCCGAATTGGCTAGATCGAGTACAAACAGAAGCAGCTCAAGGAAGACATAAACACCCATAACGGTCACTGCTTGTTCCTTGGATACCAGGCCTGCAAGCGCGCAGAGGATGCCCAACAGGAGCATGAAGTTGGAATACGAGAAAATAGGCGGGAAAGCACGCCAGGCTGTAAATCCTAGACCTTGAAGGGCCTGCTTGGATGTCCATGCCGACTTGATCGACTGCAGGTACGACAGCATGCCAAGAATGAAGAACATAGCTCCCATCAGTTCGGCGCGTCCCACGATGCTCGCGACTGCATCGGCGTGGACCGGATGCACAGCGAAGAGCAGACCTGCGATCAAAGCAAGGCTGGGTGCACGGAAAAACTCGTACGCGAGTGGAACCACCAGTGCACTTACCAGTGCGTGTAAGAGCACGTTCACAACGTGATACGGAACTGGGTTCTGCTCGTGCAGTGCGTACTGCGCGCGAAACGTGAGCACAACCAGGGGTCGATAAGACTTATGACTCATGCTGTGGTTCAGCGGTTTGCCCCAGTAGTCGTGGAAGAAGAGCTCTCTGATTGGCTCCTCCTCTCGCAAGTCAGGATTGAACTTGATCGCGGGGGTATCGTCCAGGGTGAAGTCGTTCACGGACGAGTTTAGGAAGCTCAGGAGCGCTATAACTGCGACGAAAAGCATCGCACCGGCTCTTGATAACGGCAGCCAGCTCCTCATACCTGGGAAGAATCGAACGAAGGCATGCGAGATATCGTCCTTAGGGTAGCTCCACTGAAGGATCCATCCTCTGGGTAGCCTCGTGTCTGACTTACTAGGTTCGGCTAGGAGTTTCGAGTCACGACTTGGCACAGCAACACTACTTGCTGACTTGGCAGGTTCTTTATCCTCGGACCGCGTGGAGACCTCGGATATCACCTCCGAGTCGAGAGTCTCTTCGAGAAGCTTTTCCTTGGACTCGTGCGGGGCGGCAGTGTCTGCATCAGCGTGGGTCAATGGCTCGTCTTCCGGCTCTGCGCTGCGGCTCGAGCGGTGTCCGGAGCGACGGGACAGCGTCGACATGCAATATCGCTACGGATGCTGCTCAGGCAGAATACTCCGTTCAAACCAAATCTCCTGGTGAGTGGTGAGAAATTTGGTGCGAATTTGTGACGGATCCGTGAAGTGATCGGCGTGTATCGACACGTTAACCCTAGTGTCTACGCGCGCTGAACCAAATGATGTGCTATTCAGAGGCGCGTAACCTATGAATATGGATGATTCAGGGAGTGTGTAAAAGATTTGCGATCACAACGACTAGATCTTTAAAACTCGGTATATCCGTTGTGGGTGTAAAAATCCAATTTGATAGGCCAACCAGTTGCGTTAGCAGGATACCAGTTATAGACTTTTAAGACAACCTGAAAGCACCCATATACCAGATCCAACCCACCCATGAGTATCAGCTTCGGCGAAACACAAGCGCAGACGAGTAAGACGTACCGTTTGGAGGCCAGGACGGAGCTGAGGCTGAAGGTATCGGGGGATCCGCTCACTGTGAGACTACTCGAGGGCAGTGCTGAGGTATTTGGTGCAGAACTTGCGGATGAGAAGCCCTATAAACTCTCGCATGGCAGCTGCGCGATCTACACTTGGGAAGGATGCATGATCGAGGTCACGGGCACGTCAAAACCTGAGCCTTACGTCGCTAAGGCACCGTGTATGGTGGAGTATGCCAATGTGCACCAGATTCTCAACGAGCGCCGCAATGCAGTCGCGCGATATCTCCGCTCAGCCGAGGCGAAGGACAACACGGAGGTGTGTGGACCTCGCGTCATGGTCGTGGGCGAGGCCAACACAGGCAAGTCGAGCATAGTGAGGATCTTGATCAACTACGCCGTACGCATGGCATGGAAACCTACATTCGTGGACTTGGATCCGGAGCGAAACCGACTCAGCATACCCGGCACCATCACGGCAACACCCGTGGAGTACGTCATTGGTGGAGGTGATGAGGACGAGATCATGAATCACTCGGTAAAGCTACCGCTGATCTACTTCTACGGGCATACCTCCATCACGGACAACAAAGAGCTCTATGCAAACCTGCAGGAGAGACTCGCCGAGTCAGTTGAGAAACGGATCAAGCGACCTGGCGCGGATGTCGAAGTGCGAGCGGGAGGTGTTGTGATCGACACTCCAGCCTGCCTCGGAGACGACGATGCAAGCATTGCGAGCATCCTGCATACGATTGATGTGTTCAAGGTCGATTTCGTGGTCGTCGTGGACAACGAGTCGCTTCAACGAAGACTCGAAACTGACATCACGAACCCGAACGTTGCTGTGGCCTCGGTTGGTAAGTCAGGTGGTGTCATGAGTCTTAACCCTGCAGCTCGTAAGACTGAGAGGGCTCGACTCATTCGCGAATACTTTTATGGAGCCCAAGGAGAGCTCGCGCCACGTGAGCAGTCGATTTCACTTAACAAGATCTCCATCTTCTCGACCTCCCAACAAGAGAGTCTTCCTGACACGGCGCTACCCTTGGGTCAGCAATCCCTGCTACTGCGCACAGGCTTCGCGCCAGTCGTGCCGTCACAGGACATTGTGGGCTCCATCGTTGCCGTATCTTTCGCAACGATGAACGCAGAACTCGATAAAGCCCCCGTTGCGGGTTTCCTGTACATTAAATCAGTGGACTCCAACACCAGGACCATGCTTGCACTGGCGCCGAACTATGACCCAATTCCCGGACAGCACCGAGCACTGATAGGCTCCATTGGCTGGTTCGATCAATAAGAACTAACTACACACAGGCTGATTTACAAATACGGTAATATGTGACATCAAAAGCAATAAAGCAACTGAGTGCGCGGTAAAACTGTATGTAACGTTATGAATTGAGCGCTAAAACTTTGTTGGACAGGTTACTGCCGGACTAGGCTATGGGGCAACTGCTTCTGGAGGCCCACCGGGTGGGCATTCCAATAACTGTGCGACAGTTGACTCACTAGCCGGACTGGTTGAAGCTGGTTGTTGCTCAGCCTCTACGGTCATAGATCCATGAATAGAATCAGCTGTAGGGCTCGTTTCTGAGCCCTTTTCCTCGGTACTGGATTGGGTTTTAGTCTCCAATGAAGACTCATCAGCAGAGCTAGAGGCTGCAGCTTTTGTTTCCTGCTCCGCTGTAGTCTTGGACGCGGAATGTTTCTTTAGGGGGACCGATCGCTTGATAGGTGAAGGCCTGACCGCTGTTGATTCAGCCTTCGGTGGGGTCTTGATTCCCTCAGATGGAGGGCGAGTCTTCGGTTCCGAGATGGGTGGCCGCTTGGCTTGAGTAGTTGATGGAGTTGATGGAGTTGAAGCCGACTTTGCTGACGATGTTGTGTTCAAAGACTTCGTTTCCTTGCGAGGAGTCTGAGGTCTCTTGTCGGATGACGAAGGTTTCAATGTAGTCCCTGACACAGACACAGTGCTCTTTGGTTCATCTTCTTCTCCCCATGCAGGTCTAGTACTAGTCAGAGTAGATTTACGACCTGTCGACTGAGAGCTGGCTGCTGCAGCCGTCGAGGAACGCTGGGATGGCAGTCGAGTAGCGGTCGAAGTGAGCGAGCTGGGCCTGGTCGTAGGTGCTTTGGCCTCGGCAGTCGAGGGTGTGTTTGAGGAGGCAGCAGCACTCACACTCTTGCGAGGAGTGGCCGAAGTGCCTGGAGTGGTTGGGCGCACGTGTGCCGAAGAAGGTGGAACAGAGGCAGGTCCACCAGACGCGCTAGGCCGTCTGGTAGAGACGAGTGACACAGTCTTTGACAAACTTAGGGTAACTGAGGCTTTAGTCTCTACCTTTGAGGCTGTTGCTGCGCGTGGGATAGCTGATGGCCTTTGAGGTGTTGCTAGACGGCCAACCGACGTGAGTGACGTAGATTGACTCGCCACACTGGTGGCAGAGGGTCGCCTATGGCTAGGAGTAGATTGCAACTGAGAAGTAGTGGCTAACCTCTTGACAACTGTACTCTTCTTGGGACTCGTAGCGACAGGAGCTGTCGAGCTTTCCTTTGTCTCAGGTTGGGGAGCAACCGAGGTGTTATGAACCGTGGGTTCGGAAGCCTGATCCTCCCCCTGAGTCGTTGGTGGATTTTTCTGCTCTTTGGCCTCAACTGCTTCAACGGGCTCAACAGAGTCCACAGACTCCTGCGTGACATTTTCGGTCTCGATTTTGGCATCCGCTGATGGCGCGGCAGCGATGCTTTCAGGCACCGGCTCAGATGCGTTTGTTGTCTCCTTTGTCTCAGAGTTAGAACTTGTTTGCTTGGTCGGCGTGGGCTTGGTCGGCGTGGGCTTGGTCGGCGTGGGTTTGCCCGCACGTCTCGTTGCCCTGATTGGCGTTGATGAGACCTCGGTCGTCAAGCTCGATACGGTCGAGCTCGAATCACGTGGCTTTTGAGAACCGCTTGATGACTTTGCATCTCCTAATCGCTCGCTGGGGCGCACACTTCTCACTACCTTCGTTGCCTTGGATTCCTTAGTCTCTCCTTCAAGTTGGCGTGTGGAGCTCAAGGAGTGGGTAGCCTCCGTTGTTTTCATGGTAGTCTTTGCGCCAGGTTTAGGTGCTGACGAAACAGCAACTGTGGCGGAAGTAGGCTTGGTTTGCTTGGCACTCGCCGCACTGCTTGCTGATGCAAGTGTAGATAGTGAGGCAGCTGTTCTCGCTAACCTGTTCGTGCCCTCCGGTTTTGCCTCTGCGTTGTTCGTATTTGGTTTGCTGGGTGTTGTTCGTGCGCTGCCGGGACGAGGTTCCGATGGAGTCGTGGGACGAAGGGTCTTGGACGCCTCAGAGGCAGAATGTGGACGTGGAGTAGATTTCTCTGAACCCACGCTTGATTTGGCCGAGGACGAAGAATGGGTCGTCGTCGCCGTAGGAACATAACGGTAAGGCGAAACATAGCCGGCTGCGATGATACTGTTGCGCCGGCGTGCAATCTCGACCGAATGATCCCCCTTCGTGGAATGATCTTCGGGTGCTTTGCTTTCAGAAGGTCGACGTGAACCAGGCTTGTGAAGTCCATCTCCAGGCGTCACCTCAACACTTGCCCTTCGGCTTGACTTCGTCATTTGATGCGGAGGAGTTGCCTGCTTGGTCTCGGAGTGAATTTGTGCGGAATCAGTTGCCTTAGGTGTGTCTGGATCAAGCTCTAGATCGAGATCAGCATCCAGATCGAGGTCGAGCTTCTTCTCAGCAGGCGGGGACTGAACCTCCTTACTCTCGTTTGAACCTGTAGCCGTCTCCTCGACACTGGGCTCAGTCGTTGTCGCCGTCATTGGCTTTGGTGCTGGTAATGATGCAGTGGTTGATTTGCCTGTAGCCGAGGGCCTGCGGTGACCGGCTGGAGTACCTGCATTAGATCCCGATTCTTTCGCAACTCCGCGTGATAGTCTTGCAGCTGATCCCTGAGCTGAAGACAGTCGGGGTGTTGCAGCAATGGACCGTAGCGATGAGACGGATTTCGCCTCATCTCTGCGCTCAGATGTGGTAGCACTAGAAGGGGCACTTCGTGGGCGTGTAGCCGCAGGTGCTGACTTACCGCTTTCGGAGCCCTGTTGAAGACCGCGCTCTGGAGTCGGCTGGTCATGCTGAACCTTCGGCGGCGTGGTCAATCGAACGCGAGGCGTTGTTGTAGACATCTTAGTCTGGGATTTTGACTCCGGCACCTTGCTGGTACGATGGCTAGATGCGATGGTTGCACCTGATATAGGCGTTTTCGTCATATTTTGGGACGTGGATAGTGTCTGGGACTTCGCCTCGGAAGCCTCACGGATTGGAGGTGACTTGGAACTTGGGGCACTTGTTGGCCGCTTAGATGAGGTGTTGGTAGGCCGATTTGTGGCAGACGTTGGTTGAGTATCGGTGGCAGCGGATGCTCCGCAACTTTTGGCTGCTGGCTTCGTTGAAGACGATGAAACGCGTTTGACACTCGGTTTGGAGCCTGACACGACCTCGACAACTTTTTGTGAAGCTGGCTCCTGTGACACTGGAATGTCAACTTGGGGCAGTGGAGTAAGGTCCTCAGGTTGCTCAACGTCGTTATTGGCGGGTCCCTGTGCCTCATCGTCTAGCTCCAAATCAAGCCTTTGGACTGCAGGGTCTGCCTGTGAGACCTCTGCATCTGCCTCAGGGGAAGCAACTTCTGTCCCCTTTCCTGGGACAGGCTCTGAGACCATATGATGTGGGTCAAGAGCAAATCGCTTGGGACTATAGAGATGATCATTCGTCTCCGAAGTCTCTGTCGCTTGTGCCTCGACTCCACTTGTGGGTGATGGTGATGCAGGCGGGTTAGGACCAATGGAAGATCTGGATCGGCGCCGCTTCTGTTGACCCCACAGAACATCACCGTTCTCAGCGGGGTCTTCAGACACAGGAGATTTTTCTTCGCTGCTCGCATGGAGCTGGACATCAGGGCTTTGAGATGAAGCTTCTTCGCTCTTCCCCGGATTGATGATAATCGTACTATTCTCATCGTCCTCATCGTCGTCTGCGAAGTTAAACTTCACAGATACCGGTCCGCGAGGATCATCATCCATTGCGCTGAAATCCATGTCCTGGGCAGACTCCTCGTCATCCACGTTGACGGCTGTTCCGCTTTCACCCTCCGCTCCTTCCTCGCTCGTTGCCGACATACTCATTGCCGACGCCCGACGTTGCTGCGGACGTTTCGCAACCATGGTCGAAAGCAATCTCCTTCCTTCTTCGACACCACCTCCAGCAACAACTGAGTGTGTACTGATGCTGATCATATCACTTTCATCCGCATCTAACACCGAGTCATTTACGTCTCCAACAAGCGCAGCAGCAGCTGCCTCGAGGACGCGTGACGGTTCATCCATATCCACATCATGTGTCTTCGATGCGCTTTGCATAGCACTCTCTTCTGGGATATCGGTCGAGTTATGTTGCAGTGACAGGGTTGTTGAGGTGATAGAAATCGCCATTCCAGGGTCGTGTGAAGGGCTGAGGTCGTGTGTAGGCAATTCAGAAAGCGCATCCTTGATCTTTGAGGATGTTTCTGGAGTAAACATCTCATCAGCATCCACACCCGTAGTATTCGATCGTGGACTCTGGATGGTTTGAGCCTGCTCGCTCGTGTCCTCTCTGGAAAGGTCAGTTGGCTCAAGTTGACTCGAACTCTGTGCATCTGTGCTCGAACACTGCGCATTCATTTCAGCAGTGAATTCAACATTGGTATTAATGTCGGTCGCTGAGCACGGATCACCCACAGGTGTTGGAGGCTCTTGGGTTGTCAGTGCTTCGTGACTCGAATCTTCGGGAGTCACTGAGGGCTGAGGGCTATCCTGAGGCGTGGAAGCAACATCCGTTGTGGTAGGATCGATAGACGGGAGCTCTTGATTTGCTACCAGCGTCTGAACAGGCCTATCTTGCATCGTGTCATCCGAAGCCGCGGGTTGAACGGCAGTGGCGGAAGCTTCGGTCTCTTGTTGCGGTTTCTCAGGCATCTCTGCAGCGGGCTGTTCATCCTGACTGGGTGCAAGCGCAATAGAGTTTTCGCTTGGAGTATTAACCTCCTGAACTTGAGACTCGCCTTGGTCCGTAGCGGAGCCGTTGGATGAGGAACCGTCAACTGTTGTAACCTCTGGGCTGGCTCCATCGCTCGCAGGGTCAGTATGCAGTGAACCGTCACCTGCGCTCGATAAAGCTTCAGGAGTCTGTACATCAGCTGTCCTGGGCTTCTCAGGTGCCGGTGTGTTGGTCTGCTGTTCGGGGGTCGGTTCCGATTCCTCCTTTGCCCTCTCGAGCTCGGTTTGTTCGTTTTTGAGTCGCTCAGCCTCTTCAGCGGCAAGCTGCTCGGCCAATGCTCTGGCAGCACGTTGCTGGAGTGCAACTTCATCGCGCCAACGGACCCTTTTCGTTGTCTTACTGCGTTTCTTCGCAGCATTAAACGTATAACTAGCGAACTCCTCTCTTGCCTTCCGTTCTGCAGCCTCTGCATCCATTGCCGCTTTGCGATGCAGTTGTTTGGCATATTCGCTCATCTCAATCCTCTCAACCGGGGCTCGAGGAACTGGTGGTGGAAGGGGTAAACGGGTCACCAAAGTTGCAGTTGGGATGGGACCTTGCATGGAAGACTCGAGCTCTTTGGCTGCGGCTGCAACAGCAAGTGCGTACTCGCGCTGAGTTCGGCTCCACGTCCTTGGAGAGGGTGGAGGGGAATCGGGTGGAGTAATAGGTGGTGTGACTTCACCTCGCTGCAATCGTTCTTGAGCTGCTCGTTGAGCACGCTCGCTAACTTCACGTGCGCGAGCGTCCTGCACTGCAAGTAAGGCAAGTGTGCCCAAATCGCTGACAGATTCTCGATCAAGAACCTCGGTCAAGGCAGTGATGGGAGAGAGGAGGTACACGATCTTAACGCGAAGTCGGTGTTCTTCTTTCTCGAGTGCCTTTCGGACCGAAGCAAACTGATCACACAATTCCTTCTCTTTGGGTGTCAGGTCAGCTGCCGCCTGTGGGTTGTTCATGATGCCCTCAAGTGGAGCAGGAATGTCGTTGATCGACGTAGAAGAATCTGCAAAGAAATCCTCCTGTGTGAGGGATGGCAGGGGAGTGTCGGAACCGTCATCCACACCAGAGTCTATCGCAACAGCATTAAGATCAGTTTCGCTTGCAGCAAGCTCCGCCAACGTCGAGCCAATGGCTTCGGCAGCACGATTATGCGCAGCTTCGTTATCAGCTTCAGAGTGAGGATGAGTTTCGTCGTGAGTATGCAATTCAGTCAAGTGATCAGCCCAGTCTCGCTCGGCAGCCAGAAACCGTTGCCGCCTTTTTCGTAACGAATCATAGGCGGCAAGGAAGACTTTCAAGTCACGATTGGCGCGGCGCTGGACTTCCTCAGGACTTTGCTCATGCGCTTCATCGACCACTTCACCTGCCTCGCGTCGCATCTTTTTACGCAGTTCCTCTTGGCCCATGCGCCTCTCATGCTCACAGAGGATTTCGGTGGGTGAGAGGGCGTAGACAAAGAGGTCGCGTAGAGAAGGTCCAAATCGGTGCAGCAGGGCGCGCCAATCTTGATTGGTCAACCGTACGAGGGCATCGCGCTTACGTTTAACCACCGCCATCAGTTCTTCATCAATTTGCTTCATGTCCTCTGCTTCACTACTCAAAGTGCTCAAGGTTTCTGAAGCAGAAGACGATACCTCGGAGGTTTCGGAGGCCGTGTCCGAATGAGCACCACCTGCAGGATGGTCTGGATGATGTGTTTCCACACTACGATAGTCAATGTGGGCTGAGTTGTCGTGGTCGTCGTCGTATGCCTCATTATCATCGAGTGGAGTTCGCATGAAAACAATGTGGTCCTCATCAAGGTCTTCTTCTTCACCTCCGGCTCCTCCCCCAGCTCGGTCGATATCTAGGTCGTCATGGGCTGCTGTCCTAGGACGTGGATGTAGTACGCCTGGTCGAGGTGCTGGTGACTTGCTACGCTTCACTGTACCAGTTGCTGAGGAAATGGTGGACTCTGCTGCTCCACTTTCAGCGGAAGTCGACATAGCTTCATCCACTGCTGAACCGAATTCAGGTTGTCGGAGAGGTTCGTCTTCATCTTCTTGCTCCGACGCGGGATTACTCATTGCGCCCGCTTCATCAGCGCATGCATTTGTTATCTGAATTCGTTTCGTCGCTCTGCTTGTTTTATCTGCTGGCTTCCGAGGTGTGGGTTGGCGACGAATCCCCGGTTGTACAAAGTTCGCCGAATCGGTCCCTAGCGAGTCCATCGGGAGCGTCTCGGAAGCGTCGTGGGCGTGTGCAGTTGGAGCCGAATCCGGATCACTTCTGAGCGCATACTCACCCCCAGTTGCCATGGGTTCTCGTTGCAGCAAGTGGCGCGATGCCGCAATGCAATCGCTCCTTCGACTTCAACCTCAACCTCAACTTCAGGCCGTTTTCGCGCTGTGGCCAACGTGGGATCGTCGGAGGGAAATGTGAGTAAAGACTAATCGAGAAGGCAAGTATACTCACACTGCGTGGGGTTCTCCGCGCCACGAAAGTCTTCCACAGAGACGTTTACTCTGTCGAGGGCTTGGAGACGGATTTGAAAAGAGGGGTTAGACAGCCCTTTTTCGGGACGAGAAGCGGCGCTACACGGCAAATGTTGCAAACATTTAAGTGGTTTCAGGTGAGAAAAGCCATTTTCACATGTCATATAAGCGAGGGCTGTGTCCTTGGTCGCCGAGAACGTGCGCGTGTTCGGGTCCAAAGAATCTTGTGGTTCGTTACCCGGATTGATGCGGGTATTCGTCGGAGTAAACAGGGATCGCGCATTAGATACCGGATGCTTTCGAGAATAATAACTGAGATACGTCGTGACATAGTATTATTTCACACGGATTGTCCCAGATCAAGTCGAAATCATGCATATTCCATCATGGTCGCATGCCTCAGTTTTCCCTCCTCATCACTTTGGAGCGCGAGCATGCATGTCCTCGGCACGCAACGCTTCTCAATACCTTTACAATCACTGTGCAATGCAGATGGAAACATAAGGCTCCCGATCACACAATACCATGCGAGATATACAAATGTGCTGAAAGCCTCCTATCTTCGCCCTGTCCAGGGGAGGGTGGATAGAGTCTCTCCCCTGCTACTCGCAACATGTTGCGAGTTCCGCTGCTGCTGATGAAGAATCGTCCGACCAACAACACTTTGCGGGTCGATATCGCGGGACACAGTGACTGCGCGCGCGTGCTGACAAGTGAGTTGCAAAGCCACACTCCTAAGGATACGTCCGGTATCGCCGATAGCACAGTGCCTGCCAAGCCCCGTGTGCAAATCACCTCAGTCTGGAGAGAAACGAAGACCTCGCACGTGTACAGGCTGGAATATCCCCGCTAACGAGACAGAGGTGTAGATTCGACCCGATTGGACTGCGTTGATAGGTAGCTCTTGGGATTGCAAACCAGGGGATACTCCATCTGCCTGACGCAGAAGAGAGCCTCCCTGACAAACCAACATGGGTTGCGGACACTCCACACCCATGGACCTCGCGGACCCCGAGGGCGGCGGATCCATGCGGGTCCGTGCCGCGGGTCGCAAGCGAGACGCCATGGGTAGTCCCAACGGTGGCAAATCCCGCATGCGAGCGCTGGCTGACTCGGATGATGAAGAAGATGAGGACACGCTTGACGATCTCGTTCAGGTTACACACAACGCACGACATTCACTGGGTGTCAATACCAGCCCAGGTGCGGTTAGAAGCCCCGCCCTTGGCTCAAACTACACGCACAGCCCGGGTGCAGACCTGCCGTCTTCACCCTACTTGCAAACGATTAGCGAAAGCGGAGAACTACCTTCGCCTGTGCTAACAACGGGACCAGGAGGTATCGCAGCCGCTGCCAATCGCGTCGCGCAAGGGTACACCAACCACGGCCCAGGTCGACATGCTTCCCACCCGCAGTCTGCGCGATCGCGAAAACGTATGGTCGAGATTCCCGAAAAGTGCTACCTTCTGCTATCCGATCGACAGCTCGAAGAACTTACTTCAGCGCTGAGACGTGGTGTGAACATCAACATCGACGACTTCCTTGCACAGAAGCAGGCTGAACTGATCCAGCAGAGTCCGCACGGCACTGTCTTAAAGCTGCCCGTTCCCATTGAACCCCAGATTGTTTTCAACCTGGGTACCAAGCTTGCAGTCACAAAGGACGAAGAGGACGACATTCAAGATGGTGTTGGGAGTCTTCAAGCCCATGTACAGGCCAAACTTAAAGTTCGCGCCGCTACAAACGCGGTTGCTGCGAGCACAGCGACCAATGAGAGCAAAGGCGAGGCCGCAGATTCAGCTGCTCCTTCTCCGACGGCTCCGAATGCCCCTACCGCTCCAACAGCTCCAACCGCTCCAACCGCTCCAACCGCTCCAACCGCTCCAACCGCTCCAACCGCTCCTGCCTCTACGGTGCCAGGTGCTGCCGCTCCCACCTCCGCTAGTGGAGGTGTGAGCGATACTAGCACTAGTCCCGTTTCTGGCACAGGTGTGCCTTCATTACCCTCAGGAGAGACTCCAACCGCGGCACCAATCAGTGGCGTTCCGACAAAAGGCGTTCAGCATGGAACTGAAACCTATGGTACAGCAACTCACGGAGAGGATGTCGCGGGTGATGACGAAACTGAAGATGGTGAACGTTCTGACACGGATGATTATTCGTCGACGAAGTCTTTCCGAACGGGTGACACGGGACACGATCCCTCGTCCGCCGTTGCTGGACTAACAATTACGCCACGCGCATCGAAACGACCATATGAATTGGCACAAGCCTCTCCAACACCTTGGGCTGTCAAGGCGCAAATGTACCAAAGCACGATTCGTGTCCCCCTTATGCTCCCGAATGATAATATGGATTCTTGTGCAGTGCCATCGCTGCTGGATGCTCCCGTAGATGCTGAGCACCGAGCAAAGCGGGTCCGCACAAGGCGTGATGACCCTGTCCTCCTGAGCGAAGTATTGGAAGAAAGCGACGAAGAGGATGCTGCAGTTGCTGCCTCTACAAGTGAAGTTAGTGACATGCTCAATAGGCTCAAGTCGCACGCACCTAATGGATCAATCGACGGAGACAGGCTGAGTGTTTACAACGTACAGCCTGCGGTTGGATGGGAAGTGCCGGAATCTAACGTATCAGAAGCTGATGTTGTGATGCAGTACCTGAATGACAATGACAGCGATGAAGAAGAGGAACAAGAGTTCCAAGAAGCCCTCGCCCGATCGAAGCAAAACCCCGTGACCAGTGCCCCTGAAATGGCATCCATTTCTCTCATGAACGTAGAGATCCACTTTGACCCTGAGGACGACTCTCCACAGGTCGTCTCCGGCCCGAGCTCGGAGCGATACGCTGGCGCGCGTGCACACCAACACAAAACGTATTCCGGAAAGACTTTGCAGTCGCAACCACAGGCACCCGAAACAGAGCGATCCAACTCTACTTCAGCGGTGGCTAGGAGTCTCAAGTTCAGCACAATGACAGTTTCAAAGTAACGTTAGCATTCCTTTTTGTGTAATAAGAGACATCATTTGTAACGAATCCACTTTATTTCGTAGTGTAATACAGCCGAACTATGGTTGTTTATCCTTCATATGGCGGCGGAGGCATGTCGTTGTGCTGATAAGGTTCTACTGCCCCGTACTCCGGTGGTGGGGACAAGGACACGTAGGCATTGTCAGGCGGGATGACTTCGTGAGGGTCATGCTCAGGCTCTCCGCGTGTCTGCGAGATGCGAGGGAGCCATCGGTGCAAGATTCGGGAGAAGAATCCAGGTTGCCTGTGGTCTTGTACCTGTGCGGAGTTGTTATTGGGAACATTCAATGGTGATACACCAGGATTCGACGATGCCGCTGCTGCCGCTTCTGGGTAGAGAGATGAGGATGACGAAAGTCCCGAGAGCGCTTCTTGAGGTCCAAGCGAGGGTCTGGATCCCACAGAGGCCGACCCAATCGAAGGCCTAGACGAAGGATCAGGGGATCCTAATCCCATGAACGAGAGATCCAGGACTTGTGATTGCAAGCACTCGCGTAGAACCCAACTGGGTGCACCATCAGCGGGTCGACGCACGAGTGAGATATCCTGTCGCGTATCGATTTCGCGGCAAATCTCGCTCCACAGGCCAGGATTTTGGGTGTTGTACCCATGCACATCAAAGAGCTCCTTCTTTGCCAATTGTACAGGGTAATAAACACGTTTTCGCGCTGTTGCGAGCTTTGCAGCCGTATCCTGAATCATTCTGTCAAGCTGAGAGATACGAACATCGTTTACATTTGGTGATTGGAATAAACCAACGTTTCTGGTTGGCGGCTGTTCTGCACGTAGACGCTGGACCTCTGCACGCTCATCACGTAGTTCTTCCAGCTCATCCGAAGCGGTGAGCTGATCGTGATATGCATCTTCTAGTCGCTGAACAATCTTCTTGATAATCTCTGCTTTGAGCTCGGCCTGACGAGTCGCAGTCGAGTGACGACGCTTAGCTACAACATATGCACGCAGGCCAAGAAGAAGGATAAGCATAAAGACCAGAGATGATGGACTCATAAGAGATGAGCGTATCGAGCACAGAAGGCTACGTCTTGGGGTCGTACTGAGAACCCGATCGCTGTGCTTTCGGTCGACGGTGAGATGAGCAAGGTGTGGGAATTGTTCGCGCGCACGAGTCAAGCTCGATTCAGTCAAGTATTTGAACACGAGGCTGACGGCTGCCTCGGCTTCCTGGGGAGGGGTACCGAGCTTGCTCTCAACAATCGTTTCGAGACCTCGTCGAGTCAGATAAGGTTGTCGAGGGATGTTTTCATCACGGACAGCGGGTACAACAAACGACGCCAAATATTCCGCTCCGCTCAAGACGGGGCTGAGCACAGCGAACTGTAGGAGGTGACCAAATGGTTGAAGGAGTAGAGGGAGGGACGAGACGGCCTCCTCGAGCTGTTGACGATATTCAGCGAAGTCCTCCAAGGTCAGCGCTGCACACTCGTACCCTCCCGCCTGTAAATGTGCGGCGGTAGCTACAGTCTCAAACAATACGTCTGGACTGCAAGCTGCCACCGTCACCTCGCCGACACCCTGCCCAAGCTGATTCACGATTGGGACGGTCTTGAACTGAGGAACAAGTGGAGAAGGGCAGACAAGTTGCCCACCTCGGCAAACGGCAAATGCTGGACACTTGACGCATGCGGTATTTAGTGGAACACTTGAAGGGAACTGTGGCTGTGCAAGTGCTTCTGGATGGCTGGTCAGAGCCTGAGCAAGCGAAGGTCGCGTCGTTTCCGAATCACAATAGATTGCCATGGGTGTGCGGAAGAGATAATATAGCAATGCACCGCACACGGAGAGTAGAGCAACGATGGCGGCAAGCGAAATAAGCTTACTAGTTGTGGGATTGGGTTGTGTTGCGACAGTTCCTGCAAGGGTTGTCTGTGCTGTCGCAGGTGAAGGCTCCTCATCTTCTTCCTCTTCCTCGAACCTTGGCTTCTGTGCTCCAAGACTCGTCCGGGTTCGACTTGTCGCACGGGCGCCCGCTGAGCTGACTCGCTGGGGTTGTCCTCGGGTTGGCTGGTCGACATCATGCCCAGACCCGAGGCTTCGTCGAGAGGAGAGGAAAGAGTATCTGTGAATTTGTTGCTCTTCCTTGACCGTTTCACCATCTTCATCCTCATCTGCATCACTTAGATGAGCATCGTTTTCTGGGTCTTCACCAAGAATCGACGACAGCATAGAACTTGAAGCGCCGAACGACGAGCGTCGCTGTTGTTGCGAGGTTGTGGTGTGCAGTGAACCGCGTGGAGCAGACGTGGTCCGACTACTCGAAGACAGCACGGGCGGCTTCATCTGGAAGAACATGTTAAGGGATGATGCAGTTGTGCGTGCTGCATGCTCGACTGACCTTGGGGACTTGGGTGGCCTGAGTGGTTCAGGGGCGGGTGCGGGAATATTCAACAGGTGCATTTTGTGATTGGTCGGTAGTTCCCACGCAGACGCGCGCTGCTGCTGCTGTTGGCTCTGATGCGAGGACGATGTCGATGTGGCAGCTGTCGTCGACGGGGTACTTGATGTCTTCTCGTCTATGAAGCGTCTGAATCTTGTGTAGATGCTATCTCGTACTGGGGGGCTGGTCGTAGTACTACTGCTACTTGCGTTACTACTCACTATGGTTTCGCTTGCCAAGGGTGCTGTTGCCAACGAAGATCTCACGCGTAGTGGTGACGCCTGACGTGCAGTCGCCACAGCTGACTGGAAGGGGTTCTCTTCATCGATCGCTTGTGCTGGGGCCGCAGGTGCTTGTGGCTCGTGGGTCCGTCCCAGTCCCATTGATATGCGCCGTTTCGCATCGAGCGCGGAGGTGTCGAGTGGGTTGATGGGGAGCTCATAGGCGCTTGTGCGCTGGGGTTTTGCCTGTGCGGGGCGCTGAAACGGGTTTACTTCTTCCGTAGTCGTCGCTACAGGGGGGATTGATGCTGAGCCTGTGAACGACGCTGAGAGGTCAAGATCCCAGTCATCTGCGTCGTCTTCTTGCTGTGCAGTTATAGCGGATGCCGCCGTCCGAAGGCCTCTTCTCGTGCGTCCGTTATCCTGTACCTTGTCATCTTCTCCTTCCTCCTCCTCCGCGTCGCGCCGAGTGACTCTACTTCGCTGAGCTGCTCCTCGTGCGGTTGTAGCTGTGGATCTGGTCATGGAAGACGGCGCAGCTGCGGAGGTGGAGGACGCAGCAGCAGCGGCATTGCCCCTGGCGCTTGCCCTTGAGCCAGTTGTGCTAGCCCTCTGGCTCCTGCTGCTTCGCTGGGCCTCAATATACTCGACAACCTGTTTGAGGTAGTCGGATTTGTTGAGACCTGGTTTGAAGCGCAGTCCATGTGCCTGGAGGAATCGGATCAGGTCATCCTTCCTAGCTCTGTTTACGTTGAAGGTGTCGATATCGAACTCATCGTCAACGTTCATCTCGGTGACCAACTAGCCTGTCGTCTCCTTCGTCTTCTGGTTCGTCTTCTGGTTCGTCTTCTGGTTCTTCTTCTTCTCCTCGCGTGTGTGTTCCTTGCTGGCTCGATCGATATAAATAAGTAGTGATCTGACTGCGTTGTTGAATAAGTATACTGTTGGTGACAATCTAGTATGATTTGATCATAAAATGAAATTACAGCGTGGTGTCAGTGCCGTCTAAATCGTCCAAGATCTTGCTCCTTGCTATTGATTCACTGCGAGATCTCGTGTCGAATCCCGGATCCAACGGCTAGATCGCGCGAACCAGCACGAAATCATTCCAAACTGCAACTGAAAACTCAGGACTGGGGTCTTGAATTTTCCTGCCCCCCTGGGACGTTCAGGGCTTGTTCAGGGGGATGTTTTCGCCCTGGGTGGGGCTCTTCCCGCGCACATATTTCCATCACAATGGACAGAACGCTCCAGATGCACCTGGAAACCCTGCCCATCCCCCCTTTTCTTCATCGGCCTAGCAAACCAACGCAGTCCAGTACGATTTATACTCCTGTAGAATTGCCTGAAATAGGGAAATTCGAAAAATTTCGTGACCCCATCCACCCTCGGGCGGTCGGTCGGTCGGACGGACGGGCGCTGAGAAAGACCGGCCGTGCCGCAACCGGGGGTGACGGAATACGGTTAGGGAGCGCCGTGAGACAGACTAGTATATGCTGTAAATGGGCAGTTTGGGAAGCCTAGACGTGTGTAAAACCGTGTCAGATCGATTGCGAATGTGATTTTATCACGGGTGTATCCTATCCACTTTACCCCAATTCCCACTCCTTACCCGCGTTTTGTATACCATTCCATTCCTTGACTAGTGTAGTAAAGGTATATTCAACATGATTACGCTTGTTATGAAGGATGAAAGCGAATTTCCTTGGGCCACCGTGATCACCACGGCGGTCTACGCCGGTATCGTATTCGGACTCCGCGCACTGCCCAACCTGATTGGTACACGATAGGCAACCCGATGTGAACAGAAGCACGTTGGACGCTTGGAAGCGTCGAGGTTTGGAAGGCGTTTCGCAGACCAGGACGGGCCCCGAGCCGGGGAAAGGAGCATTCACATTTAGACCCCTCTTGCTGTATCCACTGGCCTGGTTGTGGCGCCTCATTCAGCACTAGCATAGGAGGAATGAACCCGAAAGCACACTTTTGGTGAGTTGCCCAAACTCCGATCTGAATACGCACCCTCCGTCTTCTGATTCTACGACCCTTGATAGTTTGGCATTGCCTTGACGGAAAGATGACATGAGACCGGATCAGTCTGAGCATGACCCACGCTGGCATCTCAATGGCAGGCCCCATGGGAGCACTCTGGATGAGGAGCTACTGCGACACAGTGAGCAAGCCAATACCCGTAAGAGCGACCAGACTCTTAGTAGTATCGCTTATATACGCACGCAGCGTGCCAACTGCATTGTAGATCGCATAGCAACACCCTGGTCCTTACCGCCTTCAGTTCTTTTGTAATGTACAGTTCTGATTACTTACAACACCCCGAGGAGTCATAAAACCCTCTAGCCTGACCTCCACCCTGTTGGAGCTGTTTAAGTTGATCATAGATCGCAAGCGAGCTGTAAGTAAGTGTATGCTAACCTGGACACGAGTTCTCAATACGAGCCGTGCGAGACGAGTCTCGTGTAAATGATGGTGTATTGTCTGTAAAGGTTATGTAAGGGCTGACTCAAGTTGTGGTAACGTGCGACGCAAAAGGTTCTCGTGATGGATTCAACACCAAATTCTGGACTTGAAGCGAACTGACAACATCAATCACAACGAGTTCGTAACATAGGGAATAGTGGACGCTCGTTCAGTTTAGTCTCTGCTGATGTGTTCGGCAAGCAACTTTAGTTGCTCTTGACAGCGGCCTGGATGGCGGACTAGACGGTTGGTGGCAGGGTACAGAGAGCATTGCAAACGTAAGCCGGGGTCGATTTCATGATCTAAACATGCAGAACAGGAGACCACACCCAAGGCGAGTTCAGTGGGTGTGATACATACCTCGCACATTGCAGGGTGACCTTGCCAAAGCACGGTCTTGCCATCAGGTGCAATGACGAAGGCAGTGGGGAAGGCAGCCACTTGGAAAGCCTGGGCAGCCTCACTGCTGCAGGCAATGGGATAGGTCATCGTTGCACTGCGTGTCTCGACGAACTTGCGGACGGTGGATGCATTCTCCTAGACGTTTGGACAGGGGGTACAATAAACACACGAACAAACAAACGAACAAACTTACTGATGAGCAAAGGTTCAGGTTTTGCAGAGGTGGACTTGAAGGCTGACACACCAAAGCCTGTTCTCAGCGAAGCCTACGTACCGGAGAGATGGCCAGGAACGAGATGCGATCGCCGTATTTGGTGTAGAGCTCATTGATGTGGGGAATGTTCTAGCAGGTTGTAATGAAGAAGGGTGATGACCAGGTTAGAAGATGTTGAATGTGAGGAGGTGATACCAATTATCCTGAAATACCAAAGCAGGGCCATCGTCGATAGGCAAGCGAACACTGAGGGAGTAACACATCTTAAACCAAGCAACAAAGTGGATACACCCCCACAATACATCACATATCGGAATCGAATCGGAGTTTTGGGTCATGCTTCCAGTGTGGCATTGCGCTTGTGAGAAGGCTCACATTGCACTCACCTTAACACAGGGAGGGCACCAGGTGGCCCAGAACTCAACAAAGGTGGGTTTTGCCCCCGCAGCCTGGTCGGGGACCTGGCCCTGAATCACCTCCATGCTGAGAGTCGACAGACGAGGTGCTTCCTTCAGTTTGAATACGAAGGTGTGGAGGATCGTTCCGAGGACCTGGAGCGCGAACCATGCCAGGGCCGCGTACACAAGGCCAAACTTAGTGTAGGAGTAAATTACCGTTCCGATGGTCAGCACGGGCCACGCCTGCTCCAGGATTGCCCGCATATGCACAAAGTTTGGTCTTGAAGAGAGAGTGGCAGGAACCCATTTGGGGGATATCGGGTGAGTCGACTCCGTGAAATTGTTGTGATACCTGTGTGGTCTGGGACGAAACATATGATGCCGGGGTCGTAAATCGAAGGCACTCACGGACACGCGAGATACACCCCAAAAACCGATGTGAAAAGAGCTAACGGTTAGGCTTCTCTAGGGTGAGTGAAAGGTGGGTATATTGGGTGTATCGCACGCTGAAATAATTACAACACGTCATGTACGGCGTGGTAAGCGCAGAAATGCGATCAGTTCTCTGACGGGACCATGCACACCCCGCAAACGAGCCCTAGAGGGCACTCCACCACTGAATGAAAACTCGAGGTATATGTGGCATGGTAGTATGCAGTGGGTGTCAAGGCAAGGCAAAACTGAACTGATTAACACAACTGATTGGGACATTCTACACGACGTCTAGACCGCAATCGGCATAGTGTATTGAGAATGGAGCGACTGCTACCAGTCGTCAACCAACTCCAGCATGTACTGGGAGTGATAGGATCGCACTCGATTCCACTGCCCCAGCTCGTCGTGGTGGGCTCACAGAGCTCAGGCAAGTCCTCCGTGCTTGAAAACATTGTGGGGCGTGATTTCTTGCCAAGAGGCAATAACATGGTCACACGACGGCCGCTTGTACTACAATTACTCAACTCGGCCACAGTGCTTGGACTCAACTCGAGCAATGCTGGAAGCAATTCTCCCGGTAGCTCAGCCTCAACCACCTCACAGGATGCAACCCTCGAGTGGGGTGAGTTCAGTCATAAGCCTGGAAAGTTCACCGACTACTCGCAGATCAAAGCTGAGATCATTCGAGAGACGGAGCGACTGGTCGGACAAACCAACACGGTTTCGCCCGAGCCTATTATCTTGAAGCTGTACTCACCCAACTTCATCCCACTCACACTCGTGGATCTGCCCGGCATCATCAAGGTTGCTACGCGTGATCAGCCAGAGGACATCGACCGACAGATTCGAGATATGGTCCTGCGTTTCATCTCTCACCCCAGTGTAATCATCGTCGCGGTTTCGTCCGCGACCGAAGATATCGCGAACAGTGAAGCGCTCAAGATCGCACGCGAGGTCGACCCCGAAGGCCTGCGCACTCTAGGTGTTTTGACCAAGCTCGACCTCATGGACCAAGGTACAGACGCGCTCCCGATCATTCGAAATGAGATGATCCCACTCAAGCTTGGTTACATTGGTGTTATCTCACGAAGTCAAAAGGACATTAATGAGAACAAGCCCATTTCAGAATCCCTCAAGGCGGAGAGACTCTTCTTCGAGCGGGGACCCTATGCGCAGATCGCCCACCAGATGGGTACTTCATACCTTGTACGACGCTTGAACACACTTCTCTTGGCTTATGTACATCGTTACCTACCTTCGATTCGAGAGAAAGTGATCCATACCCTTGGAGAAGCTGAGAAGGAACTCGAGTCCTATGGTAGTCCACTGGAAGAGCTGCTTGCGGATGTTGCCACCGCTTCAGGAGTGCACCCCACACAGCTCTCCGACGCCCAGCGTCGCTCACAGATTCTTGGTCCTCTCTTGCTCTCCATGCTGTCAGGTTACTCTACCGCATTCAACGAGTTGCTGGAAGGACGTTGCTCACGACCATCCTTTGAATCATCTACTCAGCTCTGGGGTGGTGCTCGCATCAGCTATATCTTCCACGACGTATTTGGTTCGCACATTGACAAGATCGACCCGTTTGATTCCATCACAGATGCGGAGATTCGCGTCACTATCAAGAACTCGTCAGGCCCTCGCTCGACATTGTTCATGTCTGAGGCTGCGTTTGAGATGATTCTGAGGAAACTCGTTGAGCGCCTCCGTGCTCCTGCACTCGAGTGTGTTGAAATGGTCGTGTCTGAGTTGGAACGTGTGGCAAGACAGTGTGAAACCGCAGGCACGGCATCACTTCAAAGATTCCCCAACTTGCAGGAGGCACTGATCAGAAATGTCTCTGAGATTTTGAAGAAGCGACTCAGCCCCACTCAACAGATGGTCAACAACTTGATCAACATGGAACAGGCCTATGTAAACACGAGTCACCCTGACTTCATTGGTGCTAGCAAGGCACTGGCGTACCTCGTGCAGTCAAGGAAGCAACAGAAAGATCAACAGCAGAAGGAGCAGAAGGAAGTGAGTGGTCAAGCACCTAACACACCATCTACATCTCAGTCGTCTCCCGAACCTACTCCAAAGTCGCTCTCGCATTCACTCAAGTCAGGCAGCAATGGAGTTACTGAAGAGGACGAGGTCTCAGCCGCATTTAGCCGTCGCCCGCCATCCGAGCGCGAGTTGCTCGAGATTGATGTCGTCAAGCTGCTAATCTCGAACTACTTCAGCATTGTGAAGAAGACCATCAAAGACACCGTTCCGAAGACGATTATGTTCTTGCTCGTGAATAAGACCAAGCAGACGATTCAATCCGAGTTGGTGGCCCAGTTATACAAGGAGGAGCTGTTCGAGCCGCTTCTGCGAGAGGCCGATGGACTTTCCAAGAAGCGTGAAGTTTGCGTCAAGACCGTGCGACAGCTAAGACAGGCGCTCGAGATTCTCAACACCATCAAGGATGTGCAGCTGTAGGTTGGCTGCGGAGGAATGTGGTATTGCAGCAATTATCACGATTAAGTTGTGTCTTTTGTCCCATGTATTGTAATATATTTCAACAGTCCGACCCATGTAACCCAGTATTCAAATAGTCCTACAATACAACTCCTATGTACATGTTTTATTGTGACGATTCACGAGCAGTCCGTTGCTCTAGATTTCCTCTGTCTTTGGACAGTATGTTCCAGGGCATCCGAAAACACCCTCGGGAGTGATTTGGAATTTGATAACCCCCGGCTGGAAATCAGGAGCGAATTGCAGTGTGAGAGCTCTAATATACGGATCGATGAAGTTAGAATCATGACGTACCCCAGAAGCAGACTTCAAACGTAAGCACATGGTCTGACCGAGACTCTCTTGATTTTGTGACGAAGCGCTTGGAGATGAAAGCAATTGCTGTGGTGATACAACGCCTCCGTCGATCGTTTTCCTTCGAACATGGGGTCGAATGTTAGGGTTCTCTTCATCGGTTTCGTATGAATCAGCCTCCAGCGTTGAATATCGTAAGGCTTCACTCGTGCTTCCACGTGAGCCGCTTCGACATCGTGTGATAAACATTCGAGCACTGACGAGCATCGTCCATGCCAAACCCAACTTGGGCTTCAAGAATTGCGTTTCAAGCTCCTCTAGATGATTTACTCTTGGTGGGTCGAACGGTTCCACCCGAGTCGGACGAGGCTTCTCCGCATCTGCTCCTACTCCTTCGGTTTCATCGATTGCATGTTCAACCTCCTGTTTGGCCAGTGCCACTGCTTTGTGTAAGGTAGTAGTCAATCTCCCTGTGTTTTTACCCCACCCGATACCCAGTGCAGGCTCACGCTCAATGTCGAACGGGAACTTGCACCACCTCAGAGCGCTACACGGCCCTGCAAGCTGTGTAGCGACCCAACCCGACCAGGGCCCGATCCTTGAGGAGGCGACATGAGACGCAGCTCTTAGCTGTTTCAACTTCGGGGTTAAGAGCTCTGTTTCGAACACGTCAGATACGTTGTTGGTAGTGACAATCACCATACCATACATGTGGGCCATCCGCTTTAAATCTGAAGCAAGCTTCGCCAAATATTCTGCGCGTTGAATCGTCGTGATGGGTGAGGCTGATTCCGCCTCGGAGCTAGCATCTGAGTCTCCAGTAGTGGCGCTCGACGCTTCACTTGCCTGTCGCATGGTGTTATCGCAGATGGATGCAATCGAGTCAATGACCAGCAACCGGACTGGAGGATTGGGTAGGGGTGGCCGAAGCGCTCGATACCGTGGGGAGGTAAAGGGTTCAGCACCACTCGGCGGGGCTTTAGGACTCTTCTCTGTGCCAGATTCAGAAGTGGCAGGAGTATTAGTACGCTGATTCTCGTTTTGACTGAGAGGGCTGGTATTTTGATTCGTTGGACGAGGAGATTCCAAGTTCTCGTTACCAGGTCCGTCACCATATGCTCGCTTCTTGCCCATGAGGGCAACTTCTGATTCCGTAGCTTCTGTAGCTTTGCGGGCCGACGTGGCTGCTGGTGTGGTCCTTGCGGCAGCCCTAGCCTTTGCGGCGCTGCTAGCAAGGGCCGCACGGAGTTGCACAAGAGGCATCAGCGCCTTGGGCAGAAGAACCTCGGTTAGCTCCGGCAAGTTTGAGCACTTACGGATCAATATATTGTCTAAAAAGTCGTGGCTTTGGATCCACTCCTCGATCTGTTCAATGTCCTCCAGTCGGTGTGTGAGATTTCGCTTTCTCTGATTACTGTTAGGGCTTGAAGCGAGCTTTGCAAACCTCCGCTTCAGTGCAGCCTGCAGTTCCTGCAGTCTGGTGAGTGGGAACTCGCCATGGCTGTTGATCCAAACAGCACTCCCGCCCAGTCCGCCCAATTCGCGTGGGAGCTGGACATGGAGCGCGAGCTGGAGCAGCAATTGGGTCTTACCCGCGCCGCCTTCTCCGCACAGATCATAGAGCATTCCGGTGTTTAGTCCGCCATTTACGACAGTGTCGAGGGTGCCACACCCAAGGGACAGCTATAATTAGATTTAAACATTCGGGGCCAGTCGTGTGAGCACAAATTCGGGAGACAAGCGGAGTCAACGCGGTCTGCAGAGGGGCTACACAAGGGGTCACAACCGAAGCTACCTGAGTTACTTACTTTGTGCGGCGAGTTCTCGAGTATCTGTAGGGCTGATCGAGGTACCACGGGGGCACAGGGCACTTTGTGCTCATTCATGGCTCCTCTCGTGGTTTTCTTATTATATCCTGTGCCAGATACTCCAGTTTCAAGTTCATATGCACAGTGAAATTTCCCGCGAAACACTCCAGATTTGAATTTCTACGGGCACGAAAAAATTCGCGACAACCCGACCTGCTGCTGCCCAGTAACCAGACACTGCGGCGCCGGTGCGTACATTGATTATATAGCAACGTCGACCCCAAAACGAGAGTGGACAGGGGCTTAGATATAGTTCCCAGTGATTCTCGGGGAATGCGCGCTGTTCTTCACTCCTCGTAAGGCACCTGAAGCGTCCGACTAAACTTGTTCGGGACGGGACAAGTCACGCATTCTGGGTTATTTCTGCCTGAGACTACTGGAACAAGTGTGGCCCGCAACGCCTGTAAACTCCTCCGCGTGGCGAGGCGAAACGGCTCGATCCCTCGTCCGTACATGTCCTGGCCACGAGAGCAGAATTCCAGGCCAGGACGGATAGGGGGGACAAGTAATTCGGTTCCTTGTTCAGGATTGGTATATCTCGCGTGTGAGTGAGTGCGGAGCGAGTCTAGCGTCCGGACGCGGTCTTCCCTGTGTTGCAAGGCGCGGTCATAGGCTTAGTTTGCGTCCAGCACTGCGCAGTGACGCGCGCGGCACACCCCGCACGAAAATGGCAAGACACATATGTAACGAGGATATTATTACTCTATCGCTACGGTGTGGTGACGGTACTGACTTTTATTTAGTTGCAGATGATGCTCTAACACGTCTTGTACCCGAACCAAGTGAGAGCTACTCCATCCAACACACTACATGTGCACTCGTGAGCTCGCATCCTACGAGAAACCTTCAGGACATTGCACGATGGTATATCCGGTTCGTGGATCCACCACTTGAAACACGTGGTGCTAGTGCCCGATCGCGTGGCTCAGCCTCTAAGTTTCTTCGGTTTGGTATGACCGTGAAACTACAAAACGTTGTGACGAACCAACTGCTAACATGGCAGAGTGATCATGATCATCATGGACTGGGCATTTCACTCTCGGACGAGTTCGCGAGCCCACACACAACCTTTTACGTTCAGAGCGCTGTGAAGGAATTCCGTCGCGGTGACGTTGTCGACAATGGACATGACCTTGTCTTGGTTCCATGCGATCTTACTCTCGCGAATCAGTACCTTGGACCCAAGCTGGAGGGTGGTGTGTCACCATTCTTGAATTCAGCTGTCTCGACCTTGGACTCAGGAAGCTCACAGGCCTGGAAGCTCAGAGGGCCCTCAGGAGCAGGCTCTACCACAGGCTCCACGGCCGTTAGCCTTGAAGAGACATCCGATTCACCAGGCGTTTCATCAAGCGAGAGACTGAACAAGTACTCTGTCGGAGTGATTTCTCAGCGTCACGCCTGGAGCATCCGCGTCAATTCCAGGGCCAGGTTCCATCCAGCCCACCTGCTTGGTGGCGACATCATTCGTTTGCGTATGGTAGGCGTTGAGCGTCTGCTTGAGGAAAGGATACCTCGAGACTTTGAGGAAGTCTTCTTGCCTCGAGAGTCACAGGATTCAGCCGCCGATGCGAACCCCTCGGTCGTTTTGGCTCGCCCCTTGACGGCACCTTCTTCAAGTGGCGGCTATACTGAGCAAATTCAACCATTTAGTTGCTGGGTTGTTGAGCCTGTCATGCTTTCTACAGAATTCCCCATCGAACGCAGCGCAGCGATCATCCACCAGCTGTTGCAGGTGAAGAGGAATCCCACTGAGATGAAAAATCTGGTGCAACAAGTTCCAATAGTGTTTCCGTGGGGTCCCAATAACTACGGACCTCAAGGGATTGTGCGGGCCTATGGTGGCGTCAGCTCACTAGGCTGGCAGAATCATCGCGGTATTATACATGGTGCTCCTATTCGATGCCGCCAACCCATTCGACTGCGAAATCTTGTTACTGACCACTATCTCGTTCGGTATAGTGACGGACGCGTTGGAACTGTACCTGCCTGCAAGTTGGCCACACGACACGTTCGAGACCTGGAGGAGGCACTTGAAATGGGTAACGAAGATCGTGAGTTCACGGAAATCTTCTGCTTTTCGGCGGTCGAAGGTAAGACCCAGAGGCCATCCAAGCCCCAAGACTTATCAGCAACACGCTGTTCACGAGCAGATCCATATCGCCAATTTTGCGCAGCCATGGATGCGGGCGACGAGAGCGGGTATGATCGTAGTTCGTTGAGCGCGACCTCAAGCTCACGATATGAAAAGACGACCACTAGCCAGCAGCCAGCGGGACCCTCCCATAACCCATCCAACACAGGAATGAGGCTCCTCCGTCGACCGTCACTAGGTGGGGGAGAGCAGACCCCGTCAGCGAAGGCAGTCATACCAGATTCTGATGATGACTACGAGGATGAGGTTGGCGAGGGCCACGGCGGAGCAAAGTGGGCTCGAGTGGTGAACAAGGATGGTGCTGATGCAGCACGAGCTGGACGAACATTCACTTTGAGCCATAACGATGCATCGGGTACAGCTTGGGATAAGGCTTCTAGCGACGATGAAGCAGAGTTACTCAGTCTACCAAACTCGGAGGAAGCAACTTTTGCCTCAAAGCGAGCAGCTCCACAGCTTCCGGCCTTTATGAAACAGTTTAGTGTCGCTCCTGGAACTCAATCATTTGATGACTCTGACAGGGGATATCAGCAAGCTCAAAAAATTGTGGAGCACTACCACAACCGCCTTCGCGGGTTTATCCGTGACCGCGACTCTTCCTATGTTTATCACGGTGTTCGGTATATAATCCAGCCTCTTGACATTTACGAGACAAAAACCGTATCACGATTTGGCTTTGGAACATCATCTGATTGGTGTATTACCTATGGATTAGTCTCCCGTCAAGATCCGAGGTCATCTCGTGGTGACGAAACGGATTCTAACCACCCGAAGTATACTCTTGTCCCCTTTGTTACACCAGTATCCCGCGAACGTGGTGTTTTTACACCAATGTTTACGATTGACGAAGTCAACCACTACGATCAGGCCATTTTGAGTTATGTACTTTTCAGACTGCGTATGATCAGTGCATACGCACAAGAATTTCAGAACTGCCGTCCCTTCTTTACGCACCATGTTCCGGAGCTGGGAAGCAAACTTGGTGCAAGCCTTCGGCTCGCTAGTGCAGCGGTCGACGACCTTTCGAGGCTGTGCGTGCACAGTCCCCACCAAGATCCGCAACGCCTCCGAGGAACGAACATGGTGAGAATCCAAAGGCTCATGTATGACTTGCGTATTCTGCATTATGCGCTGCAATTTGTTGCCAATTTTCGCCTCGACAAGTGTGTAGTCGACGCAGATGACGCTACACTGTCCCAACTGAAGAAGTGGAAGTCATTGTGCCACGTTTCATGCGCTCATGGAGTTTTCCTCAGTACAGAAAGAGGATTGGCGGCGAGCCTTAATAACCTTACCCTTCCGATGGCTATTTCCTTCCTCAACCTCATTAAGCTCTCGGCATGGACTTCGCCTTACATGCAGCTTCTGATAGCGAAGTTGAGAATGCCTTCAGGTCAAAGTTGGTCTCCATCTGCACTGTCTCCGCTTATTGATCATTTTAAGGTAAAGTTCCTACAATCCCCGACGAGTTATCCTAAGGCGTTGCTATCATCGCTACTAGGTGCTGTCCGGGCAGTGATCCGAAGTAATCCCCGAATTCTGACCGAGTGGCTGAGCGTAGACTATTTCAGTTCCATTGAGTTTGGCCAAATCACCAACATCACCAGCGAATTCCCAGACTTTCTGTCAGCTTTCTGTATGGGCCATCATGACCAAGGCCTGAACCCCTTGCAGTTCCAGCTCTACACGATGTTCTCGGAAAAAATAGGGTCCGACATGTTCCAGTTCGCACGGCCTAAGTCAGAAATCAAGGAAGTCGAGGGACTTGTTCGGACAACTCAAACTGTTGGCGCGCCTCCGGTACCTGCCCATGACAAGAATCTCGGATTGCGAGCCTTTCTGGATTCTAAAAATGAACAGGCCAAAGTGCGGACGACACTGTGGTTAGCACGTGCTCTTTCGTTGAATAATCAAGTCATTGCCGCGGATATGCGTACGCGGTATCGAAGCAATATCGGTCCACTCCAACTGATCCAGGCCTTCTTGGATACGAGGTTTGGACCACGTTTTATCCGTAACGTTGCAGAACTGGCTCGAGTACTATATTTGAAGCCAAGCATTTATGACCACTTCACTAATCCCTCGGGATCTGGCTGTAAATGCTCGCCGCCATGCCGGAGCGTATGGAACTGTGTGGCACGAGCCTCACGAGAAACATTGCTCCAACAGGTTGGTGAATCTGTCAGGGTGAGCTGTTGCCCTACACCCTGCGCATGCTCTTTCACATGGGATCAAGCCTTTCCTCCCGGCACTCCATTGTATGAACATGACACAGTCTTCATCGCCCAGCTGAATCACGAGGGGAGCACTAGCCACACCTTCGTGCTCGTTCCATTGCAGAATCTGCCCCCTGAGGCGGAGGAACATGTTATCCACCAGCTACTCCAACCAACTAGCACGAACCACCTTCCAGTGGGACTGGCACTCGGGGGAACGGCACGCATGACCCTGAGATTCTATCCATTCATCGTAGCATATACGCTCTATCTTGAGCGGCTCTTGACGGGTGCGGACCATAACCCGTTGCTTCCCGAACTAAGTGACACCCGCCTTTCCAAGCTGACTGGAGGTCCTGCCACAGATCGTTCTTCGTTCTCCCTACTTCTATACAATAGCGTGCTGGACAGTATTCGCTCGGCGACTGACAATCGTGCACTGACTCTGCATAACGCCGCAGTCCTTTTCATTGACTTGTGGCTATTATTGGTCAACTCTCAAGACGGGCTGACAGTGACTGATCGCCAGTCAGCTCACGCCCATGGTGATGAGCTCCGTGCGAATTATCTTAAGGCACTTTGCAAGACGTGCGAGGTTCTTCACCGTCTTTTGATTTATGTAGCTCATGCCTACGTGATGCTTTGGAAGCAAACCGACGAGGTCTGGGTCAAACATGGTGACATCAACGGACTTCTCGACTGGGCCCGTGGCATCAGTAGTGATGCCAAGGACCAGACAGGACAGCATTTAGCCGGTTCGTCCGATCGACTCATCGACCTGCTTCTAAGCCGCACAGAGCCGAACCAGTTCGATTCCAAACTGCACGAGCAAGAGCGTAGCTTCCCTAGTTCCGTGAAGGAAATATCTGAAACGCTTCTTTCACTTATGCTATATAGAGATGGGAGACTGCAAGAGGCTGCAGCCAATCTTCTCTTTGCCATGATCGAGCCGATGTCACTTTGTGCGACTTTTGTTGACAAGGTAATGCTGATCCAGGTAAAGGAGCCTTCGGCGAGTCATGCTTCTGGTTCCAGGGGATGGGAGTTAGATGGTAAAAGCTCTGCCCTATACCACTTGAACATCCTGGTAACAGTCTTGCGAGACGTTTCGCATGATTTGGTCGCGGATCCAGCAATCGTTCGAACAGCAAGTGAGAAGCTACTGCGGCTTTTGCACACCTTCCCACCACTCTACGTCAGTGAGTTAGATCCACCGGGGCAGGACATGCTACGCCCTGCGGATCGAGACATCTTACAACAACTTCTGCTGCGAGTTGAGCTACCTCAAACCGTTATGAAGGTGCTTGTATCGGTTCTCAAAACTGCGCATCACATCCAGCAAAGCACACACTTAGACGCCGCCAATTTCACTTCGTTCTTAAATGATCAGGTTGCGAAGATAAAAGCTCTTCCCCAGGTTAGCGCGCAGATTGTCGCAGCGATGACAAACTTAGTCTCCATCCTACGATTCTTCACCAATGGCATCCGCGTCGGACGAACGCACAAATCTCCTTCGCAGTCATCTAAATCTAGTCAGCCGCATTCAAGCGCCCAAATGGAATTCGTCTCTCGCGAACAACAACTTCACGACTTCATGACAGCCCCATTCGTTCAAGCTCTTATGGGATGTCTTCGGTGGATCTACAGCACCTACATCTCTAGTTCTTCAAGGATTGCTGCATCGAGTGCTGGAACTGTAGCTGAGGCAGTAGCCTTGGCTGAAGCAATCGGCACACACTTATGTAGTCTGATTTATGGTCCAAGATGCATATCTTTCTTTACCGAGGAAGATATAGACTTCATTGCTTCAAAGCTCTACGGGGCTCATGAGTCATTTGGCGTCTTTGCAGTCCTACTAATCCGCCTGATGCAACCCCTTCCAGGTTATGCTGCTGATCCGACAATCCAGGTCCGTATCTACAAGGCACTCAGTACTGAGCTAGGCAAACACCTACGATATACAGACGAGGATGCACGAGGTGCATTCGTTGTAAAACTTTCGGATGAACTCAACAGAACGCTAAGGAATATTAGTATGATTCGACATCAGTCACACAAATCGACTACAGGCACGGTGCAGAGGACGAACACAGCATCCTCCACGGCGCCCACTGCTGAGACAACAACAGCTCCGGCTGCGCCGGTCACGAAAACAGCATCGGTGGACGTCGCAACAGCAGAGTTGTCTCAAATCATGACAAGTGCCCAGCCTCAAGCGGCCGAGCTCATCGTAGCCAGGAAGCCTGATGACCAGATCACCGACCCGGTTGGATCCACGATGACAACACAATGGGAAGCCAAGACAGCGAATCCGACTGATGTGTCCACAGCACCCGCTTCGTCCTCAGGCAAAACACCCGGTCAGCTGACTAAGACCTTGTTTGGGAGAGGTAGAAAGACGGCGTCTAAGCCCGCTACCTCCTCAAGTGGTACTGCGCCCGTTCCACCCGATCAACACGATCAGAGCGCTACGACAACGACGACTAAGATGAGTGCTCTAGATCAGTCAATCGCACCAAGGGTCGTAGATACTCCATGCGCTGATTGCGTACTAGATCTAGACGATACTCCACAAGTTGCGGTCGATACTCCACAAGCATCAACAATCCCTCGGAACGCGTCAGTCAACGACTCACCAACTCTTGAGGAGTTGCGTAGGCCTTCAATCCGAGACCCCACGGGGCTGGGAGAAACGACAACCCAAGCCTCTGAAGTGCAATCGTTGACCCAAGAGGATTCAGACGATTTGATGCCGGTCAAGTATGGCATTGTTTGTCGAGCAAACCATCCGAGCCTCCTGCTGTTGTCGGTTCTGTCAGCATGTGCGCTTGGCCGAAATCGACTGGTAGAAACGCAGTGCCAAAGCATGATAGACAAGAAGGAACTGCAGATGGCAATCCGTTGGGTTTCTGATCCTGTTGTTAGAGCTCAGTTGCTCAGTTTCCTACTAGAGGTTTACATTAATGTTGAGATGGGTGAGTCGCAGACAAAAGATGAAATCGCAGCATCAACAAAGGGCAAGGAAAATGATTGTACGACTCTTTCATTGGCGGCAATCTCACAGTTGAAGTACGCAAATAAGCTCCTTCCTATCATTAAAGCCGATGTTTTCAACCTCCTTGGGTTTTCCTCAGGGAACGTTGTGGACGAGAGAGCGTTGCTCTCTCATGGTCCCATACCGTTGAGCATTTCTGAAGTCTATGTCCTTGATACCTACTGCGAATACTTGAGCTTTATTCAGGGCTCATCGGCGCATCTGAACCATGAGTATCGGCTTGGGCGAAGTGCTTCACTCGCCTTCACGGAGCTCACCCAAGTTATTCGTTCTCTCTTCACCGATACCCCTGCCTACCTTGTGGATCTTGGCCTGTCGAGATTAGAGAGATTACAGGATGGGAACATCCGAACGATGCTTCTTCTGCACACATTATCTCAAGCGTTCCCAGAGGCCAGGGCTGCCAAGTATTCGCAGATTTCCGCGCCGAAGTACTGCTGGTCTCTGGCTTCACCGACAATTCCGACCGATGCAGCTCATAACCGCTTAAGTTACCACTACTTGCAGGAGCTCTGGGCCTTAGGGAAGGGTGGTGCAAAGGAGTTTCCATCACTCTCTGTGCCCAGGAGACCATCGACCACTAATCTGCGACGGGGTTCAGAGGAAAGCTTGGCTCGTACCGGAGCCGAGCGACGAGGGAGCATCGCCGCTCCCCCACCTCCTGGGCAGCAGCGCCAGGAATTCCGGCTGAACGAGAAAGACACTCGCCCTAATCTGAGGACGCTCGTTGCATTGCCCTTCTACCAGGATAGTGAGGCGTTCGTCACTTCGCTTGTCAACTCCTGTATTACTCCAGTGCCAACTTTCCTCAGCTTGCCATCGCGCAAAGCAGACCCAGGTGTTCGGGAAGCCCTGAAAGCCATTGACGCGTCACCGGGTAGTGGATATAGAACGCAAGCAATGGCTCTAGGCTTGTTACACCAGTTACTTGATGATCGGTTGGCGACGGAGAGGGGTTCGAGCACCGAGGTCAGGGCCTCCGCATATTCCACCTTTGAAACGGTATTGTTCCCGCTTCTTCCAATTCATGCCCAGTCAGATAATCGCAGCGTGAGTTACCTCGCATCCCCCACTTCATATCATGCCACTCCTGGGGTTACTGCTGTGTCTCACATTCGCTTCTCATACGATGAGACAGTCTTGCCGATTCCTGTGTGCGTCCTGAGTACAGTATTCAACGTTAAGAGGCAGAACCTGTCACTAGACAACAGAGAGCCCAGCAACAGCAATGACAGCAAAGAAAGCAAAGAGAACACAGAGGGCCAAACAGGCAGTTCGCCCAAGCCAGCCGAAAATCAAGTTATTGAACTATTACCAGAACTCTTTGACTTCTGGAGGACTGATTTACGGGAACATGAAATCACCTCGACAAAGTCAATATGGGGCAAGGTCTTCACAAGAGGTCTCAAGGTCAGAACTGCGCGACGTAACGAATTCCGCTCATTGATTGGTGCATTTATCAGTAGTACTCGAACCACGACTCGTCGGCTGCGTAAAGTGCAGACGGTTCTTGACCAATCAAGTTCTGAAACATGGCATCACGCTGGCGACATTCGCATCAGGCTTGGGTCGGATCTAGTTGCCACGCTGTCGAATCCATCACGCAACCTTGGACTCGGAACAAGCATCGATATGCCTCGACCAATGCCTCGGGAGAGGCTTGAGGATCTCGTCGCGGTTTCAACAAAGAAGGCTGACCTCAGCGCTGGTCCTGTAGTGTTATCAGAACAAGATGCCAAGGCCTTGGTTTTGTTCATTTCGAACCCTCACGATGCTAATTCTGCGGCTCTCGATTCGGTTGCAGACGGCAGTCCCTCGAGGTCTCAGAACAATAGCATCTTTGAGGCTCAAGGCAGAATCAACATTGGTGTGCCTGTTGTCGCGAATGCTGCGCTGGCCGCGGCGGCAATGCCATGCTTTGTGATGGATGAGTGGGAGCGTACGATTTTGCGTCAGACTGCAAAGATTGACGCCGCCGACCCACGACTTCAGCGAGGTATCACAGAGCCATTGAAATCTCGGGAGTTTGGATTGACTTTTGGGGATATTTGTGACCTGATTCAATTGCAGACCGATAACTCCTCAAACCAATCCACCTCTCCAGCGGATTACGATGATGAGTTCATCACATCAGTTCACAGTGCCAATTCAGGCTCGAGCAGCCAGTCCGAGTCGGTTTCACCCGCAATCATGCATGCGTACCAAAATTGGAAAGCTGCTGAATCAGCTAGTCATGATTACACATTCGCCTCGAGCGTACTGCACCGGCTAGTCGAGCTAATCACTTTGCCGTACAATCCAGGGCGCTGCTCCCCATCCGATATTCCAAAGATCATTTTCTTGGGAGCCTTTTCAGAGTTAATTCGGCCTGGCGAGTCTGAACGACCTGAATCCATTGTCACGAGTGAGCTGAGCTATAGGCTCGGAGAACCAACTTCTGTGAAGCATGGAGGTGCGTCCGTGAGTACCTCGCGGGCGCGGAAGGCTTTCGATCGAGATATCGAAACGGTGCTCTGTCGAGATGAGCGCGAGGTCACGTTTGGTGTCAACCATCATGACACGTGGTTGACGCTAGCCAATGATCTTGTGGAATATTCCATAGTCGATGGCAACCAATTCGGTGATATCGCGGCACGCATTGATTCACAATTTGAGCGTCCCTCAGCTGAAGGCAACTTGCTTCACACGTCCCAGTCACGACAGGACGCTGTTGCTCTTGCCAGCGGAATAGCGTCGACAGCAGGAAGGAGCAACCTTGTGAAACCTCAAGGAGACTCAACTTCGGCTATGGCGATGTTCGGCAATTTTAACAGAAATCCTCACACGGCAGCTGCTGAGAGAGCTCGAAGACGGACTTATCAACTCAAGATGATGCGAGCAGGCTTTGGCCGCCTTGTGCTCACTCTCGTGACGAGCGGTTACTTGGCAAAGCGATATGATATCATTCTCGGAGCAACTCATCTAGCCCTTCGCCTCACACATGACGCCGATGAAGCGGTTCTCAACGAGATGTATTATGAGCTGGTCACGTTGGAATCACGCGAAGGTATCGGATCCGGAGCGAATCAGAAGGGCTCAGCCGCAGGGCTACACGCACCCGGCGAAGCCCTTGGCGCTCGTTTCCTTGCCACGCTCTGTTGCATTCTCCACGACGCAGCCGCTGCGTTTGAGAGGTTCGCGCAGCAACAAGAAGAGCGTCGAGTCTGCACCGCACTCGCGTTCCAGAATACCAGCTGTGACAGATTGGGGAGCGTGTACCGGCTCGACCCACGAACGTCGGCTGGAGAGAGCTATACGCCTGAGACAAGGCCCTTCTTCGTCGAAGCTAGCGGCAGTGAGGTGTATTCGCATGTTCATCTTGGAGCTGAGAACAGGAATCTCATCCAAGGGTATCTAGACGATGCGAAGATCGCCGCCGAAGTCATTTGCGAGGATCACGTAGAAATGCTCTGTGCAGGCATTCCCAATGGTACGTCTCAGAAACCCCGGGCTGAGAAGTCATCAGGCACATTTGCCGGGCAACCAGCTTCGAACGAGGCAGACATCCTGACAACGACAGGCTATCGAGTCCTGGTCGGGCTACTCGAGTTTATTCGAAGGTTGTGCGAGAATCATTCTACGCAAAATCAAACCCTCTTCAGCCAATTGCTGTACGTCGAAGAGCTTCAGAAGTCAACCAGCGTTTTGGGAGCTCTATGCACACTATATTCAAGCATGGGTGCTGAGCTATCTACTCAACTGACACGCACAGCATCTACACTCGCTCGCATGACGAAGGAAGACTTGTATGCCACGGATGGAAAGACGTTCGCGCATCTCTTCAATGGCGAGGGCACGGAGTCCAAAGATTCGGCTTCGCGGAAGGGAGGTACTTCGAGTACAACAGGTGCCGCACAGCGATCAAAGCAGGGCAGGTTTGGCAGCGATGCTCCCAGTTTGACAGCCGCAAGCCGTTCAACTCTTTGCTTAGGAACACTACTGCTCCGAACCATCGTTGAGTTGTGCCAGGGTCCCCATCGGGTCAATCAAAGAATCGTTCTGAAGAACTCGATGGTGTTCGAGTCAGCTAAACTAGTGCTCACAGGTGTGAACTTGGCGCTATGTGGCCAGATTCCAGTGATCCATGATTTGCCCACGATACCCACAGCCTACTTCGTGTTTGTTCCATATGAAACCGTTATCGAGCAGCGCAAACGACAGTTGAAAAATGTCTTCGCCGCTAGATATGCCTCAGCCCAGTTGGGAGTGATACTCGCCGAGCTTGCCAAGATGGCCATCACCCCAGGCGAGGAGCAAACCACAGACGATGCTGAAAAGCAGGACAAGGTCCGCCAACTCTATGAGCGTGCCAAAGAGTTGATACTGCTTGCGATCCCCAAGAAGGAGGCATTCTATCTTGCACGCAAGTCCAGATCACGACTTCAACTTGAGAACAAGTCTGTATGTGGATTTGCTCTAATCGAAGGTTTATGCGAGCCTGTCCAGCGGGCCGAAGGTGCCTCATGTGTATCTCCAACGGCTCAGGAATGTCTAGACGCGCTTCTGAGCTTGATGGATGCTCGGAAATTCACCTATGGGTTCGGTCACACGCTTCATTGCAATCGAGACTACATCTCGTTCAAGAGGACGAAACGACTACCAGATGGATGGAACCTTGGTCGCTCGTTCGGTGACGAACTGAAAAACTCAATGACAAAGGTGGATAAACTGGAGAACGGATATGCGTTATTCCCTAACCCCAAACAGTCTGGCGAACTTAAAGAAGGAGAGGCATCCGCTTGCTTGTTCAGCCCTGTATGCAAGAGTGAAGCTCGGCCCAGATCGCGGGTTATTGTTGAGGCTCCAGACTGGACCAAGGGAATTGATTGGAACGATCCCATGGGTATCATGCTTGAATCAAGCGCTCGCGAGTCGCCTGAGGATATCGATCTGTGGCCATTGCGGGAGCCACGAGCAGCCGAAATAGCAAGACTCCTTCCCGGAGGTGACTGCTGGCGAGTGCACGTGCCTGGAAGTGGTGCGCCACTGTGGTGCGTCTCAGCAGATTTCGTCTCGACTGATATGCCTCCTAACAAAGTAGTACTGGCAGGAATTCAAGACAAGGTGAAACACAAGAAAGCATTTGTTCTATATGTTATAGACACCGATACGTCGCATTCAATTGCCCCAAACCTACGCGAGAGCCTCTTGAAGTGGGAGTTAGACTCCAATCAGCCGTTAGTGTTGAATTCCTCGACAAAGCAAAGGCGCCATCCGGAAGAATCCTTGCCACACCCAACCGCGGCCTCAACATCTTCGCCTTCCCTCACGAATGCGCTTACCCATCATATCCAGCCACCTTCAGAGCCCCAGTCTTGTTTCCGAGAGCTTGATCAGGTCCTCGTGGGAGCAAGGGTCAAGACAAATGTCGATATACCGTTCCCCAAGTTAGAAAATTGTTTGAAGCGCTTCCGAGAGGCGTATCTCCCAGACTCAGATCTTCACGAAGCCCAAGCTAATCTAGAGCGAACGAAACGGGTCGAACGCTCGCTTACGACAGTGATGGGACGGCAGCGAAGTGGCCAGCTTTATATGAGCGTCTTTGACCTGTGCCTGGGTGCACTTGAGGCGCTTGCAGCAATCTTCGAGGGCCACGAAGATAGCACAACCACTTCGAGGAAAATTGCCAAGTTCTTGCCTCCAGAACTGTGCATTAGTCTTCTGAACCGACTGCGCGCCGAAATATGCACCCGTCGCGGAGTTCTCACACACATCCGTAGCATCCGCACATTTGTGTCTCGACGCCACGGTCGACTTGTGAAAGAATATGAAGCTGCCATGAGTGATGGAGATGAAAGTAGAAGACGAATTCTGGAGGAAGAGCTAAGGGTGCTCGGTGGATCGTTGTGGCCCACTCTTGACGATCCAACCGCTGTGTACTCACTAAATCTGTCCGTGAATAAGTGCACTATCGCTTTAGTTCGACTATACAGTCTGCTCCAAACCTTCGAGGACTTCCATCAACGCGATTTGGCCAATGCGGACGAACGTGTGCAAGGAGACCAGCTGATAAGCGCATTTAATGCCTGGAAACGAGTGAATTCGGCCACCTTTGGGACGGATGATGCGACGTCAAGCTCGGATAGGGTTGAGATGGAGTCATTGACAGGATTCCTTGGTGCGGAAAAACTCAAAACAAATGCAGACCTCGAGAATTCAGCCATCTTACAATTGCTCAGTTTGCATCCGAATCCTAGGTTGACCGTCATCACCCCCGAACGAACTGAGACATTTATCACGCTACGACCGTTGCCCAATCACATGTCGAGTTTTGTATATAACACGTTGGGTTGCCATCAAACGGAGGGTTGCCCTCCATCTGAGTCGTACGTGGGGAAAATTGGCCAGAAAGTTGCGAGCGTGTTCAACTCCTCCATGACGTTTGATAAGAGTGTGTTGGTCGAAGACGACCAAGACCTGGACTCAGATTCGAAGCGTTGGCGTATTCCTGCTCTCGGCATCGCCGATGGCCCATGCGGGTTTGCTACTTCCACTTCGTCGGGCACCACAGCCCGATTGCTTGAAGCAGGTCTGCTCGAGGTCCCTGAGCGGTTTGAAGTCGCTGCTCGACTTCAGGCGTCATGGTCCGATCCTTGGCACACACTAAGGCACTCCGTGCAGTGTCAACACTTTGGTGGCTTCTATTACGTTGGGGAATTCGGCGATTCAGATGGCTGTCCTGCCTGTAGGAGAGTTAGAAACGACGTTCGGTTACTATCTAAGTCACAGAGTATCGTCCTTCGCAATTCTCAATCGCTTAACGCATGTGGTGCTCGACTTGACACGTCGTTCCACAATAAGAAATGGATGAAGGACCTGCCATACCTCGAGTCAGATACTTGGCGCGAACAAATAAGTGGCGTTCTTGGCATGCCTCAGGGGCGGTGGCCGGATTACGACCCCGATGAGTCAGATGATGAGGACGGAGATGGTCGACCAATTCCTACCTTAAGTTCGAAGCGGGAGCGACCATTCCATCGAGCTACATCTGCATTCTCCAACCTGTGGTATGCATCAGCATTTGAACGCATGAGACGAAAGGCGGAGAAGGGACGCTTGCAACAGACCTTTGCGAAGCCAGAAGAGATCATCCAAACATTAGAACAGAGTCGTCGACACCTCAGGGCTAGTCTGCGACGATGTAGGCTATATCATCAAATTCGGACCCGCCAAGAGTTCTCACCGCATGAGCCACTGGGCTTTAGAACAGTAGTCGAAATCGCAGGGCCACAGTATATCGCACAGCAACGTCGGCGACTGCGGCTTCACTTATCTTCAATCTCGGACATCGAAAACATACCTCAATGCCTCGCAATACCCTCACAACGAGCAGCTAGAACAGGGCCCCAGGATCGACGACGACTCTTCCCACCTATGCGTTGGCCCGATGAGTCTGTCCTTCGCGACTACTGTTTGGTGCGAATTGACAAAGAAATCGGACAGGTCGAGATCGTGACCAAGGCCGGAAAACTTCAGAAGGTATACTTCCCAGTTGATCCCATCTTCCATTTCGACCCCTCAAGCGTTCATTGGATCAATCATATGCAAACCGAGATCGTGAATGCCTCGGCTATCACAACTGATGCATCGGAGAGACTAACAAAGTTCATGCGCGAGTCGCGCAATTTCGAAATCGCTGCAGCGTACTACGGACGCTCTCTCACTTCGCTTCCGCATACTCTACGGGCGATTGTAAGATGGGATGGGTGGGTGTGGGTGCACACATTCCTTCTTTTGTGCATTCTCTTTGTCTTCGTCGACACGGTATATGGGCAGCCCAGACTATTTGACTCTCTGGCTTTCAAGGACGGTAGAATGATGATGAGTTCCTTCGCCGATCCTCTCACATACGTTCTCTCAGTCCTCGCACTCGTGGTATATATCATCATATTTGTTGAGTATCTAGCGCCCCGGGGATATTTGCTTGCACGCAGGCGATTCTATGAATTTCCATTGCCCACACATCACAAAAACGTCTCGATGCGGCCATGGATGTTTGACTCTCTCGAGCCTCAGCAACACAAGCGACCAACGGACAGTGGTGTTGAGCTTAATCATAACTCGTGCGTGAGGAAGAGTCAAACCCTGTGTGGAGAGTCGGAACTCAAGACAACAACGATGGCGACCAACTCAATGGCTATTTCTTCTCTTAATATGAATCAACTACCACCAGTAGGAGGGGAGCTGGAGCTTCAGAGGATCAATAGTACTAGCCAACAGCATCTTACGGAACCAACTAGTCGTCTTTCTACCGTGGCAGATACGAGGAAGTCACTAGAAGAGCCATTGCAGCAATACTTGCTACCGCTACCCAAACGGCGTTCCAAGTCCATCAAATCGCTTGGTCGATCTGGTAGCTGGTGGAAAGATTGGATGAACGCAGGTCGCATCTCTGCGCAGCGTTACTTCTCTGACTGGTATCGCTTTACAATTGATCATGGTCTGAGGACGATATATGGTGATTCAACGGGCTTCTTTGCTGCAGCGGGAAAGACTTTGCGGGACATGCTGCTTGAGGTTGATAGTATTCCATTCCGGTCAAGAAGCTTACTCAATTCTTCATTGCTGTCTCGAATTGTCGTTCTGATTGCACATGTTCTCGCACTCTCTTGGTCGCGTTACTTCATCTTTGTCGGGTTTTTCGTTGCATTCTTTAAGCAAAACTCCGTTCGTACAATAGGGAAAGCCGCCGCCGTGGGCATCAAACCTATCTTCATCACGATTCTGTTCTTCCTGGTGGTGCTTCTGATCTTCACCATCGCTGCCTTCACGCTCTTTGCAGGCCAGCTCGGAAAGTACGACTTCGGACCCGATGACGATCGCGTTTATGACTGTAATCACACATTTGGTGATTGTTTGATGAAACACATTGATATGGGCTTCCGAAATGTCCCCGTCTGGGTGGAGGATTCCGCAGTTCCAGTTCTGTCACAATTATATTCATTTATTTTCTGGTTCTTCAGTTCCATCCTAGTCATCGTAATGACCGGTATAATTATTGATGGCTTCTCTGAGCTCCGTGAGACGCAAAGCCAAGTTACAACGGAGGTGTCATCGAAATGCTTCATCTGTCGACTCGATCGAGGTCAGTTTGCAGTGAACCAAGGGGGTTTCAAGCGACACGTGCGAGTTGAACACAATATGTGGGCTTACGTTGCGTTCCGGTACTATCTAGAGATGAAGAGCAGATTGTTGCCAACGGAGTTGACAGGCACAGAAAGCTATATCCTATCGTGCATACGAACCAACTCAACGTCGTACTTTCCCGTTGGTCAGGCTACTTCAATCCAACACCTATGCTCCAGTCACGATCCACCTGCGAACACAAAGAAGCAGGACAACGATGATTAAGTCTGTCTCCTTTACCAGTCCTCACTGTTGCACTTTATGTATAGCCAACAATGTTAATGAATACAGCTCACGGCCTCTAGTAAGAAAGTTTCACGAGAGTGCTTGCGTCCTACCTACAATTTCTTTCCGTTGGCTTTGGCCTTGGCCTTGGCCTTGGCCTTGGCGGTTGACGTGTTCTTGACAGGCTTTTTCAATTGCTTCGCGCTTGAGAGGCGAGTTGCGCGTGTGGTTTTTCGAGACAACATAATTGCTTCAGTCGATGTGTCGTCCTCTGAATCCTGATCCTCGCTTTCTTCCTCATCCTTTGCCTTAACAAGGGAATCATCGTCGTTTTCTGCGTCAGAGTCACCCTCGACGGACAGCGAGCGGAGTGCGGATGAGAATTGTGAGTCAAAAGTATCAGCGACAGCGTTTGATTCGGACTCGGCAGCAATTTGCGAAAGCTTCTCTACATGGTTTCTCACTTCTTCGGAGTCGTCCTCACTTGGCAATTCACCAGCGAGCTCGTGCTCTTCTTGTTCCTCTCCCAAATCCATTGTAGCCTCTTCATCCTCGTGGTCTGCTAGCGCTGCGGCTGCTGCAGCTGCTGCAGCCTCTTGCTGCGCCAGCTTCAATGCCTCTTCCTTTGCCTTTCGCTTGAGCGATTTGATCTGATTGAATTTCGTCCTCTCAACTAGCTTTTGATGAAGGAACTCAGCTTCTGCAATGCTCTCGCCTGAGTTTCTCAAATCCTGAATTAGATTGTTCAACTCGTCTGCTGCAGAGCCTGATTGGACCTCCGATACGAGGCCCTCACCAGGTGCATCCAGGGAGAACAACTCGCTAGACTCAGCCAATTGCAGTGTGGTTTGGAAATCCTCATCTGCATTCCCTTCCACTTCATCAACAGTTGATTGCATAAATTGAAGGAGAGCAGGAAGCGCCTGGTCATCCTTCTCAAGATCAAGATCGCGGATCGTGCTCGCTTCATCCTCAGAGAGTGCTCTGCCCAAAATCAAAGCCTTGTACTTGTCGACCTTCTCAAACAAATCCGTGAATCGCAACTTTGCAAGCTCAACGTATTGGTCCTTCTTCTTACGCAACTCGTCGTACCATCGCTTTGTGCCAGGTGCTGGGCCCTCGATCATTTCAGTAAGAGCAGTCAAGATGGCTTCAATGGCTGGCCCAACTGCGACTTGTTCAGGGGAGGCTTCAAGCTCGGCATTGGCCTTAGCCTCGTATTCCTCGGCAAGCTTGAGCCAGGCTTGGGCAGTTAAGGGCGTGCGAGTTTTAGTCTTTGAGTCCCCAGCCTTGCGCTTCTTTTGAGCATGCTTGGTGATTTTAGATGCTTGCGCACGGGCGAAAGCTATATCTGCATGGAGCTGCTGGACACGAAGTAGCTGCAAAGCTGTACCCAGCGAGGAATCGAAAGTGCTTTTGAGGAGGGAAGCAAAACTCTTGAATTGCTCAGCAGCATGTTTGGCAGCGCTATACAATTTTGCCTGAAGCTCCTCATTTAGCGCGTCCTTTGGAGCCTTAAGCTGAAACTGGTCCGAGATTTGTTGTTCGGCGTCCTTGGCTACGGCATCCAAGTGCCCTGTCAGCACTTTGCTCAGCTGGAAGTGACGTTCGAGTGCAAGAGTCAATGCAGGGGGCAGTGGCTGCGACGAAATCGACTTGGCATAGGTTTGTAAGAGCTTACCAGTGGTGATGATTGCGCTTCGCACGAGATCCAAACTAGGCTCGGTGGGGGTCTTAGCACTCAAAACAGTCTCATGCTTAACGACTGCAGACTCATTCGTGATACGCTTCAGAACCGGTGCCAACGACTCGAACACACGGAGTGCCTTTGCAATCTTGAGTGCAACGAGCGGATTGCGTGTGGTTAAGTGTGACGCTGATGGACCGGAGATCGCAATGTTGGCAGTAAGCATAGTGAACAATTGGTCGAGGACCGCAGGCGCACGGACGATGATCTCCTTGAGTACTATGGGATAGCGCGACTCTGTCACAGGCTCCGTGAATGGCTTCAAGAGCAGTTCGATGAAGTCGGCGCTTGCATTAGCAAGCGAGACACCCTCCAGTCGACTCAGCGTGGTTGAAAGCGAGGACAAGTAGGCGTTGACAAAGCTGGTTGATGATGGGTCCGACAGCCGCAAAGAGCGGAGCTCAACTATTGCGAAGTTAAGGACGAGTGAAACAACGAAACGTTTGTTACGCAAAAGCGATGCCTTGTCGCGTGGATTGCCCTTGAAACCAGTCAGATGCGCATTGTAAGTGGTGATCAGCAGGTTAGCAAGTGAGGCGCTAAGATGCTGGGGGATCTCGTGTCCAGGAATTTGCGACAGATAGTTGTTGCATGCGCTGAAGGCCGACAGCACCGACTTGACAGCACCGTAGTGATTCCCAGTTGCTGCGGCGCTTTCGGGACTAGTCAAGGCGATGCGGCTGATCAGGAGTCGAATTACATTCTGGATCGTGGCCGGAGTTGCAGTCTTCATGTCCTCAGCAGATTTGAGGATTTGCGATTCGAACGTCTTTTGAACGTGAAGCGGGGCGTGCGCAAGTGTCGACATCCTGAACACGGCAGGCAGCGATGCAGCCTGAGCATCTTTGAAGGACTCAGGGTTCCAATATCCAGTCGCCTTTGCGGCTTCCATGAAAGGATCCTGCGGGGGAACTCGCGATCTTGGAGTTGGGCGCGCAATTTGCTGCTTTGGAAGCTTACTTTCGACAATTCGGTACAACTCATCGGCGTACTTATCAATGCCAGCAATCAAGTGAGCGCGGAGCTTCTCATGACGCACGTCCTTGAACACCTGTTCGATATGTGAGCGGAATTGGGAGGGAGTGCCGAGCTGACCGGAGCCGGCCAGTTTCTCACCCAGCGCCTGGATGAACTTGGCGCTAACGACTTCGATGGACATTTTGACGGGGGTTTTCTGGTTTCGTTGTGCTTGCGTGCTCGCTGGTGCCTGTTTAGATATCCACACGTCGAGCGGTTTTCGTGCCGGGTATCTTTTCGGGCCCTGATCGCGCCAGTTCACTTGACGTACGGTGATATGCGTAAGTGCGTGGGAAGGAATGAAGGTGAGGCAGTTGTTCATGGGTGCGCAGTCGCTTGCTGGATGCCGGGTACCCGCTCCGGAGTGCTCGATGCCCTGCATCGGAGTGTCAGTCAACTCGGTTCTAGCGCTTTGTGCTCGTTTGCGGGTGATATGGGACGTTAAAGACTACCACAAAAGACGTATGCAGCGCACGCAGCTGTCATATACTCAACCCACGTATTCATTTCAACTATACACTTACCACTCGCGCTATTTCACAACCCCGAAAATCACTCCCAAGCCACGCAGTTTTGTTCGGAGAAAAGTATATTCGGTGTGACAGCGGGGCATTGGGTGGATAAATCGAGTGGAAACGGTGTGTGGATGACACGACAGCAGTAGCTATCAACTTTGTGGAATTGTTGCGAATTTTTCCGGTCCCGGGTTCACGCGTGCATATATCACTCCGCGAGAGACGCCAGCGAGGCATTCCCATCCACCCGGCCCCGGACGATTCGCTCGCCGGTGACGTCGTTACTCTGGGGATTTGGACCCGGGCGAGCAGGGGTTTTCGAGGCGTGTTTCTCGGCACGCGTGTGTGGTGGCGCCTCTGGAATAATTTGCTTGCATGCGTGCAGGTCCGCCTTACATTCTGGCCGTATTATATATCCCATCGACTGCGTATCTATCCTAATTTCTTAGCCCCTTGCCAGAATCCACGTGGGAATGCGACTCGGATTTTGATATGTTTTCATGTTGATCCAACGTGGTTGCACGGTGGTGTGCGCTAGTTCCCAGATATATTCATTTACTCCCTAGGATCTCCCATCCTGCGCTGTGATTCACGCAACCTCACACACACCCGTCTCGAAACCCACCCTGAGTCTAGCATCCAAGACACATGTCCATCGCTGCTGCTGAGCTTCGACTCGAACGATTCGCTGGCCAGGCGGGTTTGTTGGCAAAGCCCTACGCCCGTGAGTTTGCCAATCCTCACTACACTGCCAGCACGAAGAATCCTGCTGTTGTTGTCGTCACTGGTGCCTGCGGTAACATCGCATACTCCATCATCTTCATGATTGCTCAGGGTGAGATGCTGGGTGCTGACCAGCCTATCGAGCTCCGCCTTCTGGATATCCCCCAGATGGCCAACAACCTCGAGGGTGTTGCTATGGAGATTGTTGATTGCGCCTACCCCCTCATCTCCAAGATCGTCTGCACCACTGACTACAAGACCGCCTTCTCCGATGCTGACGTTGCACTGCTCATCGGTGCGAAGCCCCGTGGCCCTGGTATGGACCGCGCTGACCTCCTCAAGGCCAACGCTGCCATCTTCACTGGTCAGGGTAAGGCCATCAACGACTATGCTAAGAAGTCCATCAAGGTGCTTGTCGTCGGTAACCCCGCGAACACCAACGCTTACATCGCGATGCGCAATGCTCCCAATATTCCTCCTCAGCAGTTCCACGCCATGACTCGCCTTGACCACAACCGCGCCACCGCACAGCTCGCTGCCAAGCTCAAGGTTAGCCCCGACCGTGTCAAGAACGCTATCATCTGGGGTAACCACTCCAACACCATGTTCCCCGATGTCGCTCATGGCGTTGTCGTTGACTATCCTTCTAAGGGCCACGTCACCTCCATCCGTTCTGCAATCAATGACGACGCATGGCTCCAGAAGACCTTCGTCGAGACTGTTGCTCTCCGTGGTGGTGCCATCATCAAGGCTCGTGGCAAGTCCTCGGCTGCTTCCGCCGCCAAGGCTGCTGTCGACCACATTCGCGACTGGGCCCTTGGTACTCCTAAGGGTGAGTGGGTCGCCATGTCCCTTCCTTCGGATGGTTCTTACGGGGTGCCCAAGGGTCTCGTCTTCTCCTTCCCCTGTGTCAGCAACCACGGTGTTGTCCAGATCGTTCAGAGCCTCCCCCTGTCCGAGGAGTGCAAGGCTCGCATTGCTGCCAACGTCAAGGAGCTTGAAGAGGAGAAGCGCCAGGCTGGCTTCTAAGTGCATTACATTGCATCGACAGTGATGCTAGACATGGACGAGGAGTACCTGAACATTGTGTCGATAAATGCATCCATAGTCAAATACATAGTCCCAAGTGTTGTTCTACCAAAAAAATGATACGTAAGCGGTTTATGTACAGGGGCACAGCTTCGAGTGCAGGAATCTAATGTGGTAATGAGTCGTTCTTGGTTAAAGATCGAAATTTTCCAAGATCGAATCGGCGATGGTGAGCTCGGAATCCAGCTGCACACGCTTGGTAGGAGGCTCGCCCTGTGCCTCTGTCTCAACGTTGTTTTCAGCCTCGCACTCGAATTGCGCCTCAAGTGCAGAAACAATTCTCAGCAGTGCATCCTCGCGCTTCTTGAGCGTTGACTTGGACTCCTCAAGCTCTTTTTCAAGGGTTCGCAGGCGGATCGTTGCTGCATTCAGAGAGTTTGTCGCTCGCTCAGCTTCTTTTCGATATTGCACTTCTCTTGCGTTGGCCGTTTCAACCAGCGACCGAACTTGGTGCAGCTCATTTTCAAGCTGAGCCACTTGTTTGGCATGTTGGGCCTTGAGGTCATGAATCTGCTGGGCCTTCAATCGATTGGCGTTCTCGCTTTCTGTCAGACGCGTGCGCACTTGGGTAAGCTCCTTTCGCAGTGATTGAACTTGGATCGAAAGGGCTCCTCGAATCGCGGTCACCTGGTTTAGGGCTTGTTTTGTCTCGGCTAGCTCAGCCGTACGGCGATGCACTTCCTCATCGATCTCATCAGCAAAATGGGAAACCAGCATTTGTTGGAGCTGCAGCGGCAGCGGCTTTGGCTCTTTTACACTTGGCAGACTGGTTTGCTTAGGCTGTTTCGCATTAGAACGCAGAGATGACTCGTGTTCACTGGCAGGTGACGTTGGTCGCGCGATTGAAGGAGACACGGGAGTTGGGGCGAGAACGCCCTTATTCTCATGTGTTGGGTGTGCGGTGGTGGCATTCATTTCACTATCCTTTAATTTCCCTCCAACTGATTCGTCGGGCAACGACTTGATCACGTTGACCGTCTCAACCGTTTTCTCTTCGCGGTCTTCGTCTGGAGTGGTTTCCAAGGCAGGCGGGCAAGTGTCAGTACAATCTGCCGGTGGAGAGGGAGGACGTGGACCTGCAACCACTCCCATTGAGTTTTCGCCTTGGAAAGCCACCAAACTCTCCACCACGGTCTGTTGCGACTCTCTCGCCGAAGTTCCCTCCAGGGGCGGAGCTGGTTCATTCACAACGGAGGAGGGGATATCCGTTGTGTGTTGAGACTGCTGGTCCGAGTTAGGCAACGCTGAGGATACCGCAGGTTCGGTTAGACCCTGAGCAGTGTGATCATCTGGGCGATGCGTCATGCAAGACTCTATGTCTGCGGAGGCGCTTGGAGACGTTTGGTGCTGCTCTTCAGTTTGCGGCTCTGACTCAGCCGGAGAGTCTTCCGCCGGGGGGCTGTCACTCCTGTCGCACTCTTGCGGCGCCGGTTGTTGGGCTTGCAGAGCGGACAGTGGTAGGGTGGCTGGCGCTACGACTCCTTCAACTGGTGTTGTAGAGCACTCGGTCGTCTCAGCCGCTTCCTCACTTTTGACATCAGACTTGCAGCTTGCTCGAGGCAGGGGTGGAATCGCACTGGAGAGCAATTTGACGGTGTTGGGTGAAGTACTTTGGAAAATCGATCTCAGTCTCTGCCTGCGCTTCTGTCCGAGAGCGAGTTTCCAAGATGGATCATTTTCCTTGGGAGTCTGCGCGGGCGTTTTCACCTCAGGCTGAACGTTCTCCGCGTCGGAGTCGTATTCACGCTCCATTACTCCACGGTCTATACAAGTTAATCATATGCACCCAGGTCAGTGAGCGCATGGTATATGCTTTTCAAGTTCATCATAGATGTTTGCAGTGAGCTGCTTCAGCTGGTCATCATTGTCGACCTGAAATTTGGCGTAAGACTATGGATGGTCCGAGAAAAGAATAAATATTCAAGTATATCAACGCAGTGAAGATCAAACAATACAGAGTAAACCCAGTGACATACACTGTAATATGGACAAACACTCGTCTTGGAATGGAGCATTCAGCGTTTTCAAAGTGATATCATCCACCCCTCACCGGTGGGACATCCGAACGCGCCGTCTCTAGGAGCCTGTCCGTGCAGTTCCGCACCACATCTGCGCTACCAAGCGTAGGGCTATGCTCCAAGTGAGTGTGGATTCATCTGCTGCCTCGTCGCGCGCGCGCGGCCTCAGTCCGAAGAGGGGACGATTTTGGCCTGATCAGGCTAAAAATTATTCGATTCAACGCCAACGTTAGGTACTGTGAAAGTTGGGATCAGCGCAGTGGTATAATCGATCTGAGTTACGTAATCGATTTATACCTTTAGCAAGACCACGAAAACAGTCTGAACGCCTGAGAATACCCGTAGAATATCGCGAAATCCAAAGGTAAGATCCTCGCTTGACGGAGCATCCGAGAGGACAATCACACGTTACGCACACACAACCGAGACATGTCAGAAAGCCTTGGGGCAACCACACCAGCACCCTCCTCAACACCCGTTCCCGCAGCTGTGCCCCCTTCTACGGCACCTAATGCCAGCACGAAGCCTGCTGTCGAGGCAAGCTCTAGTACATCACAGGGAGGTGGAGGTGTGAGTGTGAGTGGAGGCACGAGTGTAGGCACCACTCCGACTGTAGGCAATGGCTCAACTACCGGTACGGTCTCTGGGACGACACCATTGCCATCCTCCAACTCTGAGCCACAAAATAGCAAACAGAACAACCCTAGTGCCAACTCCAGTGCGACCAATGTCTCTACCTCCAACCTAAGCGAGCAACAGCTACAGCGACTGCGGGAAGTTGAGCGCATTAACTCCGCGCTCGCAGTCAATCCGTTCCTTATTCTCAAGGTCCGCAGCGACGCAACCTCTATGGATATCAAGGCTGCGTACAAAAACCTATCGATGATGATCCATCCTGACCGCTGCGCAGTGGAGTTCGTGGAGAGAGCCAAGATTGCATTCGCCAAATTAAATACCGCGCGAGATGAACTGCTAGACGAAGAGAAGCGCACTGAGTTTACGGAGCTCATTCTCGCAGCGCGATCTCAGGTCATGGAGGAGTGGAAGTCAAAGCGAACTGAGGAGTCGAGGATAGGCGGATTGGCAGCAAGCATCCCGCCGAGTGAACCAAACCCTCAGCGTGATATCACACTGGACCCTGCATTTGATGATGCAGTGCTTGCACGCCTGACAGAGATGCTGATTGAGAGGGAGTGGATCAAGCGCAAGCTCATTTCAGAGCACGCTAAACAGACGAACGAGCTTCGAGAGGAACAGGAGAGAAAACGCGCCGAAGCTGAGCAACAGTCTCGTGAGACCAAACAGTGGGAGCAAGCAAGAGACACGCGTGTAAACGACTGGAAGTCCTTTATGTCGAATAAGCGGATTAAGATTATTAAGCCACCAGCTCACAAAACCGAGGAGGACTCTCGGTCGGCTCAGCTGCGAAAGGCTGTCCCAAACACCAACATCCCGCTATAGCGAGGGCAGGCGTATGATGCTAGAGCTAACTACCATGCCAGTGAAATGCGTGACGTTAGTGAACTTCGCTTATTATTTATTTTTTGCATACATACCCAGCGAACCACCACTGAACTTCGTTGCAATACAAGGTGGATCAGTTGGCGCCTCAAGACGCTCCAAACGAGTATCATACAACGCATATACTCTTAGCACTCTACTACGCAAGGATTGTCCACAACAGCCAGCAAGGATAATTCCAGGTCTCAATCACACCTATGTCGGTATCAACTACCCACGATCTCCAAGCCACTCAGTACCTGGAATTCAGCTGGGTTGGCACATTTCCTACTCTTCGAGATGTCACGACTGCGTGCTCAAGCAGTACGGAAAATCGCGACCTCAAGCGTTTCGAATGTCAACTACGAGTTCTACAGCAACAGACTAAGGTAAGTATTTGAGCATGGGCCCATATCACACCTTTGTCCGAGACCAGCCAAGTTCTCATTTCTTGTGGAGTGCTGCTTTACTCTGTATACGCTTGATTTGAAGACCACGTTTCTCAAACCTGGCATGCATGTATGACTGTATCTCACCCCCGCAGATCGAAGCCAGACGGCGACTACATCGACAACATCCACAAGAACTGGTTCGGGAACTACCGAAAGCTTGAAGCCCATCATGGGTATATCCAGTGGATCTTCCCAACGACCGAGGGTTCACCAATTAATCCCTACTGCCTCGCTCTGAACGAAACTGAGAGGCGCTTGATGCAGTCTGATTCGAGGATCCAGTGCAGGTTGCTCAAGAGCTACATCATGATGCTGGATTTCTGGGGGATGCAGCTGAATCTTGTAACTGGACACGTCCTGAGGACCAAGGACTACCTCACGCGATATCGGAACTGGGAAGGTAGCCACAATCTGCTCCGTATCACTCGCTGCATCCGCAGTCTGCAAGAGCTTGGCCTTGGACCCTACGCACTTCCCTTTGTGGAGCGTTTGGCGGCAGAAGTGAGGTCAGGGGCTGTCAAGGGATGCAGTGATTCTCTAATCAAATTCTGGATCCCGACCTTGCAAAAGCCAGAGTGGCGCGCAAGTGTTCACTCAATGCTGGACGAGTGGAGTGGAACCAAGTCGATCAAGCTCCCCGATCGTGAGGGAAGCGACATTAGACCATATTGGCTGAACAAGCACTTCACAGATGCGAGGGTGTTTTACTCAAGCGTAATCGATCAATGTATTGATACGGCTGCTCGGCCGAGCGGCTCAGATAGGTGTGTTGCGACCAGTGAGTCAGTGGCATCGGAAAACAAATCCACTGCGTAGTCGAAAGAGGACACAACCGTGGCGTATCTACAAATGGAGTTAGCGGGGCTAAGTGTGTCTCAGGGAAAGGATGAGACGAGTACCCAGGGTTGATGGCATGGTAATTGAGTCAACTTCAGCCCGCGATCCTGATGATAATGTGAACAAGTGACCAAGACCCGACAAGTTGGCGTTCCTGTATTTCGCGATGAATTGTATATATTGTACCATAAACTCGACGTTCAAACTCTCACAGGTACTGGTTAGCTCCTCACTACATCGCCTCGGTCATGAATGTCAGTAATGATTTCATCTCATTGATGCTATTCACCTTGCCTTGCTCATATTGCTCTTTGTAGTTTAGCAGGTACTCTCGGGCAATAGCCTGGCTACGAGGTCCGAGACATTTCCCGTTTTCGTCGAAGCACATGGCACCAAAGGCAAGATAAAGATTGTCGAACAACAAGTGTTCGACTGGTCCTTGTAACGAGCCAACAAACTCTCCAAGGGCGTCATCTGACTCTCCTCCTGAGCGACTTGATCGTGGTCCAGACGTTCGCTTGCTGAGTACAGCCATCACGCCTGCATAGGCGACTCGGAACGTTGATAACTTGACATTCGCATCGGATGTGGTAATCATGGGCCCTTGTGAACTTGCTAAGTGCAAATACTGAGCCACATGGTCTGAAACCACTGAGGTCGTGATTGAAATCGAGTTCGCGGTGAGAGTTGTGCCTCCGTCGCTGCTCGATGACACAGTTCCAAGCTTTGGCGAGACAGTCGTGGTGTTTGTGAAAAGGGACGACGTCAATGGCAGCAGTTTCTTCACACGAGTTAGCAAGAAAGCCCGAAGTGCATGGGACTCCTGAATGCTTAACCGTAACAGTTCGAGTATTCGGCCGAGTTGCGTCCGAACTTGTGCCAACCTGATAATGACTTCCTGATAGCATTGGTCTGCCAAGGTTTTCGTCACTGTTGGGTTTCGATGCGCACGCAACATTGTAAGATTGTCAAGCACTTCGTTGAGGCGCTGGAGGACTCTATCTGAAAGAAGATCAGGAGAGGGTAGTGCCTCTATAAGACTGCGAATATGCTCAATTCGTGCAAGGTCGTGACCAAGCAACGACCCTGGATCCGCGATCGTCAAGGGTATTGCACGGGCGTCGTACGCCTCGATGAGTTGCGCAACGTTGGCTGCTGTTCCCTCCACACTCGGTAATGACTCGCCTCGATTAGAATGCACTGGGTCGATCGTTAGTTGGACTCCCTTTGCGATCATCGTACGCAATCGCATGCGATCGCTATGACCGAGCCAGTGCTCGCGGAATGGGATTGGATGCGAGCTCAAAGACGGTGCCTTTGTCTCTTCTTGGGCGTCTTTTGTAGCTGAATCGAGGAGCGATGGCATGTTGCGCTGTCTGATCCTGCTAATCCAGGACAAGTACTGATCACGTTCCCAGTCCTGAACCACTGAATCCGTAATCCTCCTCTTTCCATGCTGTTCTGCCCATAGTACCAGGTGGACAATTTGTGTAAGACAGTATTGAATCTCCCACTTTCGCGGGATCTCATACAGCTGCATGTTGTCATCTGATATTGCTCGCTCGTCTGGGCTAGCATCAGCCGTGTTAGACTTCGCTTGAGCTCCGTGCTCTGGGAGGCATGCGAGTCCGGCCTCATCTCCTTGGAGCTTCTGTTCAGAGGTGCACGCTGCAAGCTCCTCCAAAAGAAGCCTTAGGTCCACTTTGCTTTCATTCGACAAGCTAATCTCTTCCTCATTTTGGATAGCTCGTGCAACATAAATCAGGGTCTTGGCACGTGAAGCCGATAACGTTGGGAACAGATTGACAAAGTTTTGCGCCTCCAGGGCCTTTGGTATAAACCTTCGGACTCGTTCCATTGGATTGTGGTAGAGGTGTGGCAGATCAAGCAACTCACTCGCGGCTTGAGCAGCTGATGACAGGGTGCCATCGGAAGCCTTGTCCAAGGCAGCAATGCGACGGAATTCGAGCTCAGAGGCGAGGGAGAGGTAGACGCGCTTTGCTGCATCCATGGGCGTGCTCGCAGAAAATGCGATATACGCGTAAATACTTTCCATAACCTTTCGCCGGAGTGGCAGGTTTGTCCAGAAATCCGTCAAATGGGCATGGACATCCTCTTCATCACGAAGTTCAAACGCACAGGCTTCAAACTCTAGACACATCATTGTACTCGTTGTGATGAGGACCTCGGCTTCTGCAACCTTCTCAACCATTGCTGCTGCTAACGCGAGTTTGTCCTCCATCTCCTCGTCATGCGTTTCATTGCCCATTGCGACGCCATCGAGCGCCCGAACGATGAGACCTTGCAAAGCCTCACGGGCCAACCCGTCTCGGTGCTTGTTCGCTCGGCTTTGGTTGGACGACACAGCAGAGGCCGATGGTGCGTCGGATCCTGAGAGTAAGGCTTCACATCGGCTTAGAAAAGTCATAGAGAATCCTGCGTTGACTGCATGGGTACGGGCTTGGCGAGCCTGTTGCGCTTGCACATTTGCTTGCGAGGTCTGCACGACTTCGATAGGGGTGAGCGACTTGAGATAGGTCTCGGCAATGGAACTAGGCGCCGTCAAGAGATGACCAAGAAGCAATCTGCGCCGCCACATATGCTCGCGACGATTTCCGCGGAGTGAAGCCAGATATGTCTCGACCTGAGGTTTCACATCCTTGCGAAGTAGATCCGGTGTGAGGCCAACTGCTTCCTTCTTGGCTTGTTCAGAAACTTTCAAGACAATCTCATTTGAAGCCAATGCGAGGGAAATAAACGAAAGTGCCAGGTCACGCTCAAAGAGAACGGACCGGTGCTTTAGAACGGACTGCAGGGCACTCAACATCGTGACTTGGTTGGGTGCTTGACTCGTTAGGAAGCCGGAAAGAACATCTCGCTTTGCTGTCGTATTTGAACCGTTCTTTCCGACCAATGTGTTGGTAAGTAAATCCGAGATATGCTTTCGAATGCACGCATGCTTGAATCGATTGGAGAGCGGCAATGGCAACTTGCCCAGTTTCGCCACATTTTTTGTAGAGTCGGACGCACTGGATGCGCCCTTTAATTCCGCTACACACGCAGGGCAAGCACAAGTAAATCCGTACGACGCCCAGAGGTAAGCCTGACGGTGCTGAGCGGACAGTTGGTGGAGGGCAGCGTATGTAGTGGCGATGGGTTCTCCCGGGGAAATCTCACGCGTGGACACCAGTGAGGAAATTGAGTGAGGAATGAGCGGCGGGGTTCCTGTCATTCGCCGAAACTCACTAGGTGCCGGATGATCAAGACTCAGGAAGAGCTCATTCCCATAAACGGTACTGGGATTCAGCAAGTGGTCATAAGGCGTGGACACAGGAATACTCATCAAGGGATCCAAAAACAGTCCAGGATAGCCCGCCAATCTGAGTTTTGGTGAACTTGAGAGTAGGGCGTTTGGTAAGCAGTTGTGCTCGACCATAGATAACACTGGAAAGACAGCTACACCACAGATACTGTGCCATCCAGATTCGGCGGCTGCGAATTCAAACTGACCTGAAAGCGATGACAAAACTTCATGGATATCACGATCCAGCTCAGTACTTTGCAGATACTCAGCATGCTCAGGCTCAAGTCGTGGAGAGTCTTTCAAGCCCAGCTCGAGGGCGAGGCAGACACTGTCGTGCTCTATCGTTAATTCACTTGCCTGCTTCCGCATCGTAACAAGCGTTTCGGGGTACTGTTTGGGATCAAAAACATCAGTGGCATTTTCAGCAAGTGCTTCTCTCATAGCCGTGCACCATTGCGTGATTCTCCTATTGCGCTCTCTAACGGCCTCCTGATTGCCCTGAGGGCCTCGTGGGGTTGTCACAAGGTCCTTAAACTCGTTGCCAAGTGGGTCAGCTGGCTTATCTGTACAGGTGGGGAGAGTTGCACCGGCAAAACGCAGGATTCTCTCGTCATATGTAAGCCAAGGAGGGGACGACCCAGACAAGGACTCGCTGACCATGCTTGAGGGCACGTTTCGCGGTGACGTCTTGATGAGGGCCTGACACAGTCGATCGTGCTTAAGGATAGCTTCAAGAAGAATGGGATTAGGGACACAGGTGTAAACTTGGAAGGCATTTGCCGAGATGGCATCGTGTACAAACACCAGAGCATACCTCAGAGCTCTGAACAACTTCCGATCGGACTCCCATTTCGAGCTCTGGAATATTTTAGAGGCAATTGTTTCTAATGTTTGCTTGCCGGGCGTGTGGACTTCGTCGTGATGCTGGACCGGCTGCGGAGTTGGACTCTCAGTCCATTGCTGGAAGAAGACGAGAGACTCTGATTCAAGGGTTGTTAGTACCGCGCTGGGTAGAGAGCTGACTAAAAATTCTGCTGCCTCAATGGCCGCGGGGCGTGCAGTGAGGCGAGTTGGGGAATGTGATGCGGGGTCGAGCTCGAGAATGCCCCACACGCTGGGCGCCAGCCGGGGGTTGGAATCTTGGAGTCGAGCCTTGAGTGTTTGAAAAAGTTCAGCACGAGGGCGCTCCCATTCAACTTTGCCCGTAGATGGACTTCGCGCGGATTCGATGGAAGGAAGCGGCATCCCAGTATGCTCGAGGTAACGTAACGCAGACACGCTTGCAGAATGTGACGAATTAGTGCCTGCACGCGTCACGATGGCTTCGTAGTACGCACGCATTGCAAACTGAATCAAGTGGGCAAGTGCGTGATCATCCTGATCATACATCTTGACGAAGGTTGGAATGGCTGCAATGACGGGTAGGAAAGGAAGAATCACCTTCAAAGAGAAGAGACAGGGCGCCAAGAAGGCGAGGCTGGTCAGAGCCTGAGCATCAGGCAGCGGCCACTTTGAAGGTGTCTGGGAATCTGACTTGGACTCTGGATTCATTGAACTGGCTCTGTAGAAATCGAGCCATCTTTGGAAATCGGGGTGAAAGGCACACTGAACGTGCAAAGAAGCATTGTAGACGAGCTCGGACTCAGAGGGTGTGAGGTTGGCTAGTATAACATTAAGGACGTAGTTGTCGACAAGGTGCACGCGCTGGCAGAGCTTATCGGGGCACTGGAAGCTGAAGATAGCGCCCTCACTAGAGGTCGCATGAAGGTATCATCGATGAAGCAGGCAAGTCATGAGAGACACGCGATTTACACTTGGTGGCAGTCACTATGCACTCAAAATGTCCGATGCGATGTTCAGAGTCGGCAGGGCGACAAACCAATGCAGGCGTCGTTTCGAGTGCTAACGTACTCAACAGCAGCGAGGAGTGGTGCATCCTTTACAATCCTCTGGAGGGCACCAATACGGTCCTTTGCAACAACGTATCGACCCTTCTCGGGAGAGAAACGCAGCTCGGTGTGGGGAAGTCCGTTCATGTTTGTTTAGTGCACCGGTGGCATGCGGTTGGATAGAGTATTGCTTGGGAACGGGAGATATTATAATGTGCCAGATCGATTGTATCTAGCTGTAATAAGATGAAAACAAGGATTAATCCAAAGTCCACTTGCGTCAATACCGCAATTCGCAATACATGGAAATATGCACAACTAGTTTGAATTTCAAGCCCCGACTGGACATTTCGCTGGCATAGCGAGCTTGTTGGAGGCACTCGCCGGGCGGCCTGCGGTCGTGATAAGAGTACATATGTATTTCAATCTAAAACAATATCGAGCGAGAGGGTCCTGATGGCAGGTCTCGCGTGGGCGCAGATAACCTGTGGGAGACACTAGGTCGAGGGTTGGACTAACTGGCTAACTAGCTGGTGATTGGGGAGGTATGTTTGAGGGATATGATGGAGGGATAGGTTTGAAGGGGGCATCCGACTGGGCTGCAGGACGATACATTATGATGCCAATATACGAGGGCCGATGCACTGAAGTATGATTCAATAGCAGAGGGTTGTGTTGGAAACGCAGAGTAGCGATGCTGGCGCTGGGTCGGAATGCCATATCCATGTCCAAGTCGGAAGAACAAGAACTTGAAGACAGGGTATCATTGGGAACGCAATAGCACTCACTTCGAAAACTGCACGCTGATTACGCGATAGTGCAGCACGGGCACTGATCTCCCTGCAGGCTGTTGAAAGTTTGGCAATTGCGGCAACGCCATGAAGATGCACCTTCTGGGAGAGGGTACCTCTCGCCGCAGTTCTTGCAGGCAGGCTGGGGCCTCTGGTATGAATTCACAGTCTGCTGGGGTGCTGGCTGTGGCTGTGGCTGTGGTGGCGGCGCGTACTGGGGTTGGTACTGGTACTGAGGCGGGGGTGCTTGCTGGTACTGGTTCTGGTACTGTGGTGGGGGTGCCTGTACGTACGTCTGTTGGTAAGTCGGTGGGGGTTGCTGGTAGCTCATCTCGTGGTCTAGTTTGGATTCAACAGTGTTCATTCATTTGGTCATCCATGCCACATGTGACGATCATTGGAGGGTATGCGTTCGGGTGGGGGAGTTGAAAGGGACGTAAGAAGGATGAGGCAGGGTGAGCGTGAGGAACCTGTCAAGCAGGAGAGACTATACAATAAACACACATGATACACTCAGCCTGACCACCGTCTCGAGGCGATCCAGACACGTGCTAGTGGCCAACCCCAGCAACTCGCTTCACAAGCGCCCACTGTGTTTCTCCATGGGGGCGATAGAAGGGGCCAAAAAGCGGGTGGGAGTCGATCTTAGGGATGCTGTAAGTTGAAGATGTCGATTGATGAGCTCTCTCCGAGCGCACACCACCGCTGGCAAGGCTCCACAAGCTGCTCTTACGAAAGCTCCTCCGACTCGGGCATTTGGTGGGGTTTATACAGCAAAGCCGCAGGTGCTCGCAGCATACGGCTGTGAGATAGACTATCTCCAAGTGTGATGTAGCGAGCGCAACGGTGATCCAGGCTGCAAACTCTGGTGCAGCACCGGTTTGAGCACCTTTTCCACTCTAGCAGAGGGTTAAAACCCGTGAATCCATCCACCCTCTCAGGGCACGATGATACCATCCACCCGCGGCGAGATTTTGAGGGTGATTCTTTTGCAAAGTAAGTGTTGGTATTTGGGGTATGGTGGGTGCTGCATAGAGATAAAAAAGTTATGACTGGGTTCCCCACACCTAATGTGTTCCATTGCGAGGCTTGGCTAGTGGACTAAGCCAGCCTCACATGCCTCATTCAACTCTTTTTCGAGTGGTTTTCCAACTCCCAAGTTTGGTTTTGGATGCGGTGCTGCGACGCGGCTAGCACGCTAAGCATCCGGAACAAGTGCTCCTCTGGCTCATCTCCCTCACACGCCCCTGCTCACAACCCGGTCTCCCCATTCGGTCTTTCCAATCCCGACGAACAGAGTGCAGCCCCTGCCTCCTTTAACCGTGGAATCAAGGGTTACCTCGTGTGTTTAGCGACTCAGCTCACGAGGCCGCGCTGGAACAGTGCTCGTGAGTCGAGACACATCCTTCCCACTCAACCCCCCTACCGCGAGACCAGAGTGGTACCTCGTTGGTTGGTCGCTGGGGAGTGATCGCACCAAACTGCGGACTCCGATTTGGACCCGATCCTACATCGGACGCACATCGGTCGCACATCGGACGAGAGCCATAGCGATCGCAGGAACCATACTATTTATCTGAGGGCTTTACATCACACAAGTCTGCCAGCGTTGTCAGGCTTGCCCGGTGTTAAGTTCACGCGACTGTCGCAACCAAGGTGACTCGAGCCAAGCAAACTTGCAAGCTGATCATTCGGATTGCTGTACAAAGCTCCTGGCCGATTCCCTCCTCGTTAGACTAGTCCGTATCTTTGACTCGATATCAACTACGCTACTCGAGTTATTCTAGTTCGGAGGCTGCCTCTTATCCTATTAACATTATTTTTTCTGTACCATTAGCAATCGCTATACATCAACGTTAACAATGAACTTGTTCTTGGCGCCAAGTTCGGTTCTTATTACTGCAACTGACCTCAGCTTTGACCCAGAGCCCTGCCTAATTACAGGAACACACAGTGGCGCTGTGTATGCCTGGAAAATCCCCCAGCTTGTTGAGGCCCTGAGACTCACGGAGGGATTGCGCATTGGATACACACCAAACGAAGGGGTCACGACGGATACTGTCTTGGATATCCCGAGCAAGGCCCATCGAACTGAAGATGAAGAAGCCACCAGTTCAGATGAAGAAGGTAAGGATGGCGATCCAGACTCAGACGATTCCGCGGATGAACTCTCCGTTGATCGCACAGAAAAGAAGGGTCATATTGTGAATGGCAAGACGAATTACACATGGACTTCACAGTTCTTGCCGAGAAGATATGACCTGACTTATGGCTTCCACGCACAGGTTCAGTCTCCCCAGAGTCGTAAGGGTCGTAGTCTAACAGCGGAGCAGCCTACATCACACCAAAGCACTTCGCACAATATCGGATTGCAGTCACCCAGCAACCCAAACGCTGCATTGCTCGACAACGCATGCGATACTTCGCATGCGACCACACCAACTCCCGAAGCCCAGCCGCACACTACCCCTGAGGATCGAAAGGGCGAACCAGATGGAAGCCCTTCAGCAAGCAACCGTTCTCTTAGTCGAGAACACTCACACTCTGACTCGTCGCGACGATCCAGCCTGCTTTTCCAGGTGAATGAGATCCGTCGACGATCGCGCTATGAGGTTGAGCTTGGACTACCCTCAGACCCTGAGGCGCACCGACTCGCATCACAGCTTGCACGAGGAGGCGCGGTAGCTCCAAGAAGATACCCGCCTGGCAGTTCGGATGTTCCTGTGAACCCAATTATAGCACAGGACGTTCCAAATGCGACGTATGTACCACAACGAGCAGGTCGGATGCCATCGCAGAGCGTTCAACAGCACGTCGATAGTCGGGGCAGCGAACTCTCACTTGTGACCCTTCGCGACCCATCACTATTCCAGTGCTTACCTTTGTGTATCCCATCGGCTTCTAGCATCTATGCTCAAACACATTACTTGCAGTCGATCTGCGTTGTAGATCAACTACCCAGGCCCGAGCAATGCAGGATCGATCCAAACGACCCTATGGCACGTCCGCGTCCAACGGTCCCAAAGGGCACAATCATCTGGACCTTCAGCAATGGCGACACGTACCTCATTTCATCTATTAGGCACCCTGTCCCTGTGGCGTATGGATCACCGCCCGGAAGATGGGTTCATAGCATTAGAGCAGGATACACATTGTGCTGTCTCAGAGCAGAAGCGATGATCAATGACTCTCCCAATGTTCAGCTGCGAATCTTGGCGACCCGCGTCACTAGTAACCTAAAGCTTACTCTACCATATCGCCCATATGTTGACAGCAAATCGTTCCAGGCGTGCGTACGAACCTTCCGTCAGCGCAACGACACATACCCATTCGAGACTGGAGCGCTTGGCTGGTCATTCGATGGCAACTGGATCGCAGGTCTGCACAACTTGACAATCGATTCGTTCCCTTTGCCTCCAAGCGATAATGTCAAGGAAAATTTGCGGCGCGAGGCGATCATGCTTCAGATTCGCGAAAAATTTGATGGGGACGCGATCGATCAACTAGATGAACTTGAGCACCAGCTCTTCCCCCGCACACGACCTCCCTTCTGTGTTGACATCTACGATTGGATGCATCCCGGTGGTATCACTAAGCCCAAGGCTCGACTAGTTTTACCAGGCGAGAAGTCCGTGTCGTTTATGCGCGTGAGTGGTACTCGAGTCGTTACTGTTACACGAGGCTGTAAGATTCAAGTGCACCAATTTGTGAAGATTGGTGATCTGGATGGGAAATCACTTCCAGAAGCGCTCTCCATCACACGTGCTCATAGATTGGCCAAATGGAGGGGTCTCACGCGCGGGAAGATCCTCGCTGTTCTTGTGGGGTCGGACGATGCTCGATCCATCATTACACTCGGTAGTGATAAGAAACTGCGGCTGTGGTACCGCGGCAAACTCGTGGCGAAGTTTGTGGGTCTCCGCGGAACTTTCACCTATCCCGTGGTCCTAGGCCGCAAGGGCCGAGTGATCACCTACACGGCAGACGAAGGCGTATTTGCAGTTGTTGCTCCCTTCCCATTGGATGCTGAGGTTAATAATCCGGTTTATGAGCAACCTGCTGTTGAGCTCTCACTTAATCCAGCGGTTGTAGGTTGTTTATTAGACGGGTCCGGGCCCGGGTCCACAAAGGTTCACTCGTTACCGTCGGGCGAAACAGTGAAAGGGACTGGAGTTGTAGCCGTGCAGCAACAACAAGAACAAGAAGAGCGATCTTAACGCCACACCATGTTTGGCCATGACCATGAAATAAATTGTCTTTACATTTACGGTGCATGATCGCCCCTTGTACTTAGTTCAAGAAACCTCGGCATTTCTCACTTCCGCATAAACATGGGATCTTGTTCGTTGCCTCAATGGGGAACTTGTAGTCATAAGTGAGCTCATCTCCTGGTGCAATATCTTTCTTCGCACAGATTACGATGCGCTTATTAAGGATCTTAGCAATACAGTTAGGATCACAACTATGATTGATGAATCTTGCGATGTTGCCCTTGCGAGTTGCATCGATCACATACGTCTGATCAACTCGGAACATATACGAACTGCCAATTCCAAGTTCGGCGTACATTTCCTCTCGACGGTCAGCATCTTTGAGCTTCACATACTCACCCAGATATTCGACCACAACTTCGCCCGCGCTGACAGGCTCTTCGCAGAAAACACCAAATTCATGGATTAGTGACTTACGGAATCGCAAACGCTTTTGCATCTTTTGGAGGGTGGTACCACCTAGGTTGTCGATGAAAATTTCAGCCCCAATACGACCAAGCTGTCGTTGCTCGCTGCGCTTGGAGCGGAAGGCTAGCGTCTCCGTCGATGGATCTGGACTAATGTGCGATGACTTCGCCCCTGCGGCGGTGCTCAATGCATCCTTGTTCTTCTTCGCTGTGGTCAGTTCAATTGCACGCTTCATGCGCCAGGTGGCATGCATAGATCGCATGAGGGTGATTGGCATCATTTTGCAGCAGAGCCGGTCTGGGAAATAGTTCCTCTCTTGGTTCTCATCCGGTCGTGGGAGGAACACATATGAATCCGTTCTTTGACCAGCACCGGTTGCCCACGTACTGAGGGCGAAGGGTGAACCTCGCTGGAACGACTGCTCGCTAATGTGATCGAGCTTGGCTGCGAAACGCTGCTCCCAGAAGCTTTCCAAATACTCCACGTTCTCCTTCGCCTCGGAGACGAGCCCATGCAGCAGCTTGCTAACCTCACGGTTGCCCTGACCTGCTGACTTCAGGAACTCCGTCGCACTAGGCACTTGGTCACTGGTACGCTGACTCTTGTCGTAGAAATCTTTGAGAACCTGTAGCCCCGCGACTTCGGCCTTAGCTCGAGCCGCTTTAATCAGATTCGCGACAACGTATGGGTCCAGAATGGACAAAATTTTGCTCACTTCCTCAACAACGTTTGCAAGGTTATCCGCATACTTATCCTTGGGACCTTTCTTCACTGCACCTGAAATCACTTTGCTCAGCTGAGTTGTGACATGGTCTAGGACCTTTTTACCACCCACAACTCCACCCTCACCATCTTTTGAGCCTTCGGTGAGAAGCTTGTACGTTGCCAAGACGGCATCACATTCGCTCTTGGAGAGATAGCGGAAGCCTGCGTCCAAAATTTTCTGGGTTCTCTCTTCAGTAATCACAGGAGCCGCCGGTGCCGCAGCAGAGGTGGTAGGGAACGAGTTGGCTGTTGTAGCTTCCGGTGGTGTATTCAAGTCGGAGGCCATGCCAGTTTCTCCCTTGGATTCGCCTGCTCCTTCTATAGGGGCATCAGCTTCAGCAGCGCCAGTTTGCGCAGCAGGTGGGTTTGGCTGCTGCAAAGGTAGTTGCTCAAGTAATCTGCGCTTAGTACGTGTCTTCTGTCGTTCGCTAGCTTGCTTGTGTGCCGCATGCAAGAACTCAGGTAACAGACTCGGTTCTTCGAGGAATGGCGCAACCTCCCCATCGTTCTGTGATGTGGCAATCTGCTTCAAGAACTTGGTAAGAATGCCACGCGAAGAGAGCTTTGTGCTCGTATGCCCCCACGACTCCATCTTGATTTCTGTTAAAGGTACGTCAAGCTCAGGGTCTTCTTCATCTGATTCATCATTATCATCACTTTCTGCTTGGTCCTGAGGAGGTTTCTGGGCTTCATCAGTGTTTGTTGAATCAGTGGTAACAGCCGTGGCAGTGGCTTTGGCCAGTCGTGGTGGCTTTGGTTTCGGGACCTTGGGCTTTCGCGGTCTCATGTACTCAGCTGGGTCAAGTTGTAAGAGCCCACGCGTCACTTTGTAAACTGTGTTGAGAAGGGGCACATCGAGTGGTGCTGTGGTGGTTATACCAAGCTCCTTTGACAAGTCCTCTGCCTGAGAAGCATCGGCATCGCTTCTCTTTGTCTTTTTTCTGCTTCGTGACTCAGCGCTCGTTTCTGACTGGGCTCGTGGCATCTTAGACTTTTTACCCAGGCTGACTTGCTCGGGTGGGTGATCATCGCCACCGGACGTCTCCGAATCAGAATCCAACTCTTCGTCTTCCTCATCATCCGAGCTGTGATACCTCGCTCGTCTTCTCCATCTCGAACTCCTGCTTCGAGTTGATTCAGAGTCTCGAGTCCTGCCCTCAAAATCGGACGGATAATCTTCCTCGTCCTCTTCTGAAGACGTGAGTTCTTCTGAAGAATCCACCGCATAGCGTGAGCCCCGACGATGTGTGTGACGACTCGGTCTTGACTTTCCCGAGATCAACTCACCGTCATCTTCGTGAGGCTCATTGGCGCTCCTACTCTGCAATGGTCGCTCTCCGCGTCCGATATCCTGCTGGACTGAGGACACGAGCAATGTCTGAGCCTTTGTACAACTGGCGCACTGCCAGCTACCCCATGCGATGAATCGGCCTGCTTCCAGCTTGGTTAGTCCACCCCAAGAGCTGAGATCGGTCTTCGCCATCTTTCGTTTGAGCGAATCAGTCGAATACTGAGATGAAGGGTTCCGAGCCGAGAGCCAAGCAGTTGCCATATCCCATTCTTCTACATTTGCGACCGCAAGCTTTCGTTGCTGTTGTGCATGTGAAGCCTGATCTTCGTCCCCACTATCAGCGTTTGTACCAATGTCATCGCTCTCCGGCTCAAAATCGAGTAATGCCAGCCTCATTTGATCCGCGAGTAGTGCCCGAGATGATGCGGTCATGCTGTCTGCGCGGTTGCTTGGCTTCGATTCCTTCTTCCCACGACGTCCCCTCAAGCTGTCCAGCAATTTCGTCAGAATGCGTCGCTGTTCAGCCTGCTTCTCGGGCAAAAGCAGTGGGTTTACATCACTCGGTGGGACTCCCAAAATACCAACTCGGTCTGACACAATGTCATACACGGGCCTTAGACATGCAACATGCGCAGACCGAGTACATGACCGATCCTCACCATGCGGGGGGCCAGTGTAGTGTTCCGGGTCTTGGGAGATGACAGGGCAGGGCACAATGCCACAGCACGTTACAGCTGTGATAGCATCACTCTCTGACTGCTGTCTGGTCGTTTCTGGCTCTTCATCCTCTCGTTCTGCAAAGGGAGATGGCTTAGTAAGCTCGAGCATGCAGACCACGCAGAGGCGCTTTCGAGTGAGTCCAGTCAAAGTAGCCTCGTCATGGTGACGCGTGGGCAGGGAACCAGGAGGTTGCACAGTCTCTTGTCGAGTATCTGATTGGTATTTCTGTCGTGCCGCGTATTGACGAAGAGCGTGGGGCATCGCCTTGCTCAGAAGTGCGCGTAGCTCGGTCACCACCATTTGCCTCGCAGAGGCGACATTCAGTTCGAAGCTACGCTTGAGAGCCTCAAAGATTGCGGACTCTACCTGATGTCTAAGATCGCTTAAGTCTACGAGAGCTCGTTCGTGTGTCTGGTCTGGCTTAAGCGAAACTGGCGCGGAGGGCCTCTCAACAGCATTGAGGCCTCTGCCCGCGTGAGGCGAGGTGATGGGTAGAGGGACTCTAGCCCCATGAGCTTCTGCAGCTCTTGGCGAGGGAAGCGCCTCGCAGGCCGCAGCGAGGGCTTGGTACGCATGCCCCCATTTATGTAAGTAAGGTCGAAAGTAGCCAAAATGATACAAATTATACCTAAAGGCGGACAGGTTTCGGCTTACACGTGCAGAGGCAGGCTGTGCTGACGCGGATGCGGTGGACTGTTTGCTATTGGGTGTTTCCAACCAAGCTGCCTCCAGAATTGCGGCAGCCTCATACGAGAGCTGATCCACAAGCGAGCAGGGCAGTAGCTGTGCCACACTCATTTCATTTTCGGGTGAGTCTAGGTAGACGATTCTGGCTGCATCTAATGTTGAACGGCGGATAGCTCGTCGAGGCATGTGCTCCTCTGCGCGATTTTTCAGAGTATCCATCTTGCTGGTATTATCCTGGCTTTTATACGATCGCCAGAAACCCTTCGATTCTGTTGGCCGTCCATCATGTGTCATCTGGTCGTCGTCCTTTGGTCCTGATCCAATACTGACAATGGCTACATTAGCGGCTGACTTTCGGAGGGCGAAGTACGGCAAAGCGGGAGAACGAGAGCTCACTGATCCACTACTAGAGCCGCTGCCTGCGGAGGCTGGTGGTGGAAGTCGAAGTCGCGGATCGGGTGAGGTGTTCGGAGGAAGCTGAGACGGAGTAAATTGTGGAATACCTGAATCAGTCACATGTGGAGTACAGGTCAGTGTGGGAACGCGTGTTAGTTTGGGCTGCGGCGGTTTGATCAACTCGCCTTCGGTGGCGAGATGCTGCAGCCAAATGGGGAGTTTGTTTGTGCCGGGATGCTGATAGTGGAGATGCTGGTTTGACTCACTCGCACGCTTCTTAATGGTATGTGCGATGAAGTGGAGGACAGAGTGCGCTTTCCCAGTGATCGAGTTGGCATGTGTGTAGGCGCGGTCCATCAGGGAGGGCAGTCCTTCAGTCGGACTACCGTCTCGCGGCAGGCTCTCGAGCAGAGACAGTCTTCGGAACCCGCTCTGGCTCGAAGAGATTGCAGAGGGCGACGTGGGTCCGCCAGCGGCGGAGGGTGAGGCTAGAGTCGCACCCTCATCTGCCTCATGCACGAGGAAGGGGTCGAAGACGATCCTAAAGTCGGATCCATTGGCGATCTCGCGCTCAACATCGCGCAGGACGTGCCGCAAGGCGTATTGAATCGACTCGGGGGTTGGAAGGGGTGTGGATGTGTCGAGCCAGTGGGACTCGCGTGGCAATAGTCGGCGAAATCTGTCCAAGAGCTTTTCATCCTGCTGGCTCAGCTCGACGGGCAGGTCCCACGCGGTGGCTCCAGCATGGCTCGAGCTTGCGCCATATCCAAACCCAAAACTGCGCTCCCAGATGCTTTCCAGCGAGGTGTGGTAGCTCATCTGGGTGCCTCTCTAGCCCGAAAGGCTAGTCTTTGACGAGCAATCCCCTGCGGTCTTTGAGTGGTAACAAAGAGAGGGGATAATACGCGTGTGTACCTCAGGTGAGTATGGACTAATCCAAGTGCTTATGACTATCGAAGACAGAGAGGTCTTGAATAGCGCGCGGGATTGCGGTTCCAATGACCCACTCACGAGATCCAGACCCTCTGTCACTCTTGCGAGGCGCTCGAATTTGAACTCAGGCAGTGTTGAATTCGACCTGTAGTGGGTGGGTATGCGGTGCGGATAGGGGAGATGGGTGCAATTTGGGGCGAGATTTAAGTAGATTTAGGGATGAATAACCTGTATAAGGGCGGAATTTAATTTATTTCATCATCTCATCACATCATCACTCTAACAGGATATCTACCCCAGCGATTGAACTGAATCGATTTCGATGTCGGATCAGGGATTGGCACCCACAAGACGCATCAGGACTGCCCAATCTGCGAGATCTGGGCCCTTTTCAGCGCTTCCAGGCAGCCCGCAGTAGATTTCGCTGCTATCAACTGCCACAACATCCAGCCCTGCAGCTCCGCAGGCAGCGCTGCCGTGCCACACCGAAAATATCTCTCACTGGACTGATAAATCTTTCCGTGGTGGTTTCTGTGGGAGAGGCGGCGTGCCACGGGCTGAGGTCACGGAGATAGCCCCTCCAGTGGGGTCTTAACTACACCATAGTGCTTCGGCGCGACATCCAGCGCCCCCAGTGCGTGCGGGGTGTGGCGGTTCGTCAAGCGTCGGACCCTCCCAACACACAACATGCTGCGAGTTTGGGGCCGGAAAGACGGAGAAATGATCAAGTGAGTTGGTATGTATGAAACAGGTGTAAAATACGCGGCTGTGTTCTTAGTGCGAAGTATATAAACTACATATTCCACTAGTATAGATTTGGTCGCGTCGCGGAGACACCGCCATAACCCCACTGCCACCGGTTTCAACTCAAACTCACACGCTTACCAGATCACTTAGGGGATTCGTTCCAACTACGTGCTTTAGCACCGTGCCGTAGCGCGTAGCCGCGAGCGTGACCCAGGTCGTACCCCGCGAACCAAGGCGGCAGCCTGTCCTGCGTCCTCCACGATGAGTGTCATTGTACGTCTCGTGGACTGGACCTCGCAGCAGGTCAGCGCCTTCTTCGACGACCTCGTGGCCAAAACGTGTCCTGTCAAACGGCCGCAACTTCAGGTACGTGGTGAATCGTCAGTATAGTGCCACCCATGGATTGTCCTTGTTCGAATGTTGTTCTCTGCAATGGTCAGCAGCCGAGGCTCTGAGTTTGATGCTGGGCCTGGGATATCCACTGCGGGAGCGAGCCAGAGAGTCAAACTTGGACGTTAGACTGCCTCTGGCACTGGCATGCATACTGTGTCGTAGTATGCTGCGATAAGATGATGCGTATCGGTTGACTTCGAGTGTGATCCATCTGCTTCAGCCGTTTGAGCTCAGAATGCTTGTGCTACTACATGCACGGGCGCATTTCACTCAACACTCCCTTCGGACTTGGGTACTTTTGTTTCCCCTTACTTGCATCTAGCACTTGCCCCCGATGGATGGCAAGACGCTGTTCACGATACAGAAAGAAGCATTTGATCAATATGTACGTTGCGCGGTTAGCAACACTTGCTGCCTACCCTGCCCCCGGCTGTGTGCATGACCGTTTCCCCCCCCCCCCCCCCCCCCCCCCCCCCCCCCCCCCCCTCCTTCCCCCCTCCCTCTTTTTCTTCTCCCTTTTTTTTTTTTATTCTCTTCGATTGGCTCTTCCGG